>Ga0193752_1000021_pt1 | contig 277389 bp, 242 predicted proteins | sample H1c1metaG_FD_144924 | JGI IMG/M metagenome (GOLD analysis project Ga0193752, IMG submission 144924) | Soil microbial communities from a riparian zone of the East river system, Colorado, United States - H1c1 | ecosystem: Environmental > Terrestrial > Soil > Riparian zone | place: USA: East... | reverse complement strand
GCAACACGATCGCGTCAACACAAACAGTTTATGTGTATTCAGCAGGAACAACACCATGTCCTGATGTAGATAATAGCTTCTTAATTACTATAAACAATACACCATTAGCCGATGATCCTGCAGATGTTACTAATTGCGGACCATATACCTTGCCTGCTTTAATTAATGGCAACTACTTTACCGCAACCGGCGGAGTAGGTCCATTAACAGCGGGCGATGTGATCAGCAGCAGCACAACAGTTTATGTATTTGCAGCAGGCACATCACCATGTCCGAATGTAGAGAACAGCTTTACAGTAACAATTGTACCACCGGCCTTAGGCGATGCTCCGGCAAATGTTACAGCTTGTAATAGCTATGTTTTACCTGTATTAACCAATGGCAACTACTTTACCGAAACCGGTGGAGTAGGTCCATTAACAGCAGGCGATGTGATCAGCAGCAGTACAACCTTGTATGTATTTACAGCGGGTACATCACCATGTCCGAATGTAGAGAACAGCTTTACAATAACTATTGTACCACCGGCCCTGGCCGATGATCCTGCAGATGTTGCAGCATGCGACAGTTATATCTTACCTGCGTTGATCAATGGTAATTATTTTACCGGACCAGGCGGAACGGGAACAGCATTGTTTGCAGGTAATACGATCACGTCAACACAAACAGTTTATGTGTTTGCAGCAGGCACATCACCATGCCCGAACGTAGATAATAGTTTCCTAATTACGATAAACACAACACCGGTAGCCGATGATCCTGCAAATGTTACTAATTGCGGACCATATACTTTACCTGCATTGACCAATGGTAACTACTTTACCTCTCCAGGCGGAGTAGGTCCATTAACAGCAGGCGATGTGATCAGCAGCAGCACAACAGTTTATGTATTTGCAGCAGGCACATCACCATGTCCGAATGTAGAGAACAGCTTTACAATAACGATTGTACCACCGGCCTTAGCCGATGCTCCAATAGATGTTACATCATGTGACAGTTATATCTTACCTGCATTGACCAATGGTAATTACTTTACCGGACCAGGTGGAACGGGAACAGCATTGTTTGCAGGCAACACGATCGCGTCAACACAAACAGTTTATGTGTATTCAGCAGGAACAACACCATGTCCTGATGTAGATAATAGCTTCTTAATTACTATAAACAATACACCATTAGCCGATGATCCTGCAGATGTCACTAATTGCGGACCATATACTTTACCGGTATTGAATGCGGGTAATAAATATTACACTGCAACAGGCGGCGGCGGAACAGAATTATTAGCAGGATCTTTAGTTACTACCAGCCAGACGATCTATGTATATGCTGCAGCAACTGCACCATGTATTGCTGATGAAAATAGTTTTGTAGTAACGATTGTGCCACCGGCCTTAGCCGATGCTCCGGCAAATGTTACCAATTGCGGATCATATACCTTACCTGCATTAATTAATGGAAACTACTTTACCACAACCGGCGGAGTAGGCCCATTAACAGCAGGCGATGTGATCAGCAGTAGTACAACCTTGTATGTGTTTACAGCAGGCACATCACCATGTCCAAATGTAGAGAACAGCTTTACAATAACTATTGTACCACCGGCTCTGGCCGATGCTCCTGCAAATGTTACTAATTGCGGACCATATACTTTACCTGCATTGACCAATGGAAACTACTTTACCGCAACCGGCGGAGTAGGTCCATTAACAGCAGGCGATGTGATCAGCAGCAGTACAACCTTGTATGTATTTGCAGCAGGAACATCACCATGTCCGAATGTAGAGAACAGCTTTACAGTAACAATTGTGCCACCGGCCTTAGCCGATGCTCCTATAGATGTTACTAATTGCGGACTATATACTTTACCTGCCTTGACCAATGGTAACTACTTTACCACAACCGGCGGAGTAGGCCCATTAACAGCTGGCGATGTGATCAGCAGCAGTACAACAGTTTATGTATTTGCAGCAGGCACATCACCATGTCCGAATGTAGAGAACAGCTTTACAATAACTATTGTACCACCGGCCTTAGCCGATGCTCCTATAGATGTTACTAATTGCGGGCCATATACTTTACCTGCATTGACCAATGGAAACTACTTTACCGCAACCGGCGGAGTAGGTCCATTAACAGCAGGCGATGTGATCAGCAGCAGCACAACAGTTTATGCATTTGCAGCAGGTACATCACCATGTCCAAATGTAGAGAACAGCTTTACAATAACAATTGTACCACCGGCCTTAGCCGATGCTCCTGCAGATGTTACTAATTGCGGACCATATACTTTACCTGCATTGAGCAATGGTAACTACTTTACCTCACCAGGCGGAGTAGGCCCATTAACAGCAGGCGATGTGATCAGCAGCAGTACAACATTGTATGTATTTGCAGCAGGAACAACACCATGTCCTGATGTAGATAATAGTTTTGTGATAACGATAAACCCATTAACGGGCATTCCGACTTTCACAGCCGGCGCAACAAACGTTTGCCAGAATTCTGCCGATGAGACCTATATGGCAACTGCGGCTAACAGCACTGGCATAACCTATTCAGTTTTGCCATCAATTGCCGGAACGATCAATCCTTTAACAGGTGTTATGGACTGGGATGGTGGATTTAGCGGAACAGCAACTATTACCGCCACAGCTACCGGTCTTTGCGGAACAACAAGTGCAGACAGGTTGGTGACGGTAGATCCTCCTGTTGCAACACCAACAATTACTCCTGCGGGACCAACAACATTCTGTGATGGTGGTTCAGTATTGCTGAATTCATCAGCAGCTACAGGTAACCAGTGGTATAGAGATGGATCGCCGATTAGCGGTGCTAATGGTCAAACCTATTTGGCTACAACCAGCGGATTTTACACAGTAATGGTAACAACAACCCTTGGATGTACTTCAGTTCTTTCAGATCTGATAGTTGTAACAGTAAATCCATTACCGGCAACACCAACCATATCAGCCGGTGGTGCAACAACTTTCTGCGACGGGGGTTCAGTGATACTTACTTCATCATCAACAACAGGTAACCAGTGGTACAGGGATAATATCTTATTAGCCGGCGAAACCAACCAGGCTTATACAGCTACAACGAGCGGATCTTATACGGTGGTGGTGACATCACTTGATTGTTCATCATTGCCATCTATAGCTAGCGTCGTAACAGTCGTTCCTCAACCAAATGCAGGAACAAATGGCACACTTACTATATGTGCGGGAACAACAGCAACAGAAGCAGAATTATTTGCACAGTTAGGCGGCACACCTGATGCAGGCGGAACCTGGAGCAATACAGGATTAGTTTATACATATACTGTTAACGCAACAGCGCCATGTACCGGAACAGCTACAGCAACTGTAACTGTAACAGAACAGGCACAACCAAATGCAGGAACAAACGGAATACTTACAGTTTGTGCCGGCACAACACCAACCAATGCACAATTATTTGCTGCATTGAATGGTACTCCTGATGCAGGCGGAGCCTGGAGCAATACAGGATTAGTTTATACTTATACTGTAAACGCAACGGCACCATGTACAGTAGCTGCAACAGCAACTGTGACAGTAACCGAACAGGCCCAACCTAATGCAGGAACAAACGGAACACTTACAGTTTGTGCCGGGACAACACCAACCAATGCACAATTATTTGCACAGTTAGGTGGCACACCTGATGCAGGCGGAACCTGGAGCAATACAGGATTAGTTTATACATATACTGTAAATGCAATAGCACCTTGTACGGGAACAGCCACCGCAACAGTAACAGTAACAGAGCAAGCACAACCAAATGCAGGAACAAACGGAACACTTACAGTTTGTGCCGGAACAACACCAACCAATGCACAGTTATTTGCACAGTTAGGTGGCACACCGGATGCAGGTGGAACCTGGAGCAATACAGGATTGGTTTATACATATACAGTGAATGCAACTGAACCATGTACAGTGGCTGCAACAGCAACAGTAACAGTAACCGAACAGGCACAACCTAATGCAGGAACAAACGGAACACTTACAGTTTGTGCCGGAACAACACCAACCAATGCACAATTATTTGCGGCATTGAATGGTACACCGGATGCAGGCGGAACCTGGAGTAATACAGGATTGGTTTATACATATACTGTAAATGCAATAGCACCTTGTACGGGAACAGCCACAGCAACTGTGACAGTAACCGAACAGGCCCAACCTAATGCAGGAACAAATGGCACACTTACTATATGTGCGGGAACAACACCAACAGAAGCAGAATTATTTGCACAGTTAGGCGGCACACCTGATGCAGGCGGAACCTGGAGCAATACAGGCTTGGTTTATACTTATACTGTTAACGCGACTGCACCATGTACAGTGGCTGCCACAGCAACTGTGACAGTAACTGAACAGGCGCAACCAAATGCAGGAACGAACGGAACACTTACAGTTTGTGCCGGAACAACACCAACAGAAGCAGAATTATTTGCACAGTTAGGTGGCACACCTGATGCGGGTGGAACCTGGAGCAATACAGGATTGGTTTATACATATACTGTTAACGCGACTGCACCATGTACAGTGGCTGCAACAGCAACAGCAACAGTAACAGTAACCGAACAGGCACAACCAAATGCAGGAACAAACGGAATACTTACAGTTTGTGCAGGAACAACACCAACCAATGCACAGTTATTTGCTGCATTGAATGGTACACCGGATGCAGGTGGAACCTGGAGCAATACAGGATTGGTTTATACCTATACTGTAAATGCAATAGCACCTTGTACGGGAACAGCCACAGCAACTGTGACAGTAGCCGAACAGGCCCAACCTACTGCAGGAACAAACGGAACACTTACAGTTTGTGCCGGAACAACACCAACCAATGCACAATTATTTGCGGCATTGAATGGTACTCCTGATGCAGGTGGAACCTGGAGCAATACAGGACTGGTTTATACATATACTGTAAATGCGACTGCACCATGTACAGGGGCTGCTACAGCAACAGTAACAGTAACCGAACAGGCACAACCAAATGCAGGAACAAACGGAACACTTACAGTTTGTGCCGGAACAACGCCAACCAATGCACAATTATTTGCGGCGTTGAATGGTACTCCTGATGCAGGTGGAACCTGGAGTAATACGGGCTTGGTTTATACCTATACGGTGAATGCAACTGCACCATGTACAGTGGCTGCAACAGCAACCGTAACCGTAACAGAACAGGCGGCACCACTAGCCGATGATCCTGCAGATGTTGTGAATTGCGGACCATATACTTTACCTGCCTTGATCAATGGTAACTACTTTACTGCAACAGGCGGAGTAGGTCCGTTAACAGCAGGCGATGCGATCAGCAGCAGCACAACATTGTATGTGTTTGCAGCAGGCACATCACCATGTCCTGATGTTGAGAATAGTTTTACAATTACAATAAACCCAATACCGGTAGTAACAACAGGTTCTTATGGCCCTGTATGTGCTGATGCTGCTGATATCACATTAGTAGGATCACCTTTGGGTGGAACCTGGAGTGGTGTTGGTGTAACGGGTAATAGTTTTGATCCGTCAGTTGGAACACAAACACTGACCTATACATATAGTGACGGAACCTGCAGCAACAGTGCCCAGACAACGATCACAGTAAATCCTTTGCCAACACCGGTTATCACAGGATCATCTTCCGTATGTGCGGGATCGATCACTTCTGTATATAGTGTAACTGCTGTAGCCGGGGATGCTTATTCCTGGACAGTAGTTGGCGGAACAATCACCGCCGGTGTAGGAACGAACGCTATAACCGTAACATGGGGCGCAACAGCTTCAGGTACGGTAGATGTGACCCAAACCACAACAGCTACCACTTGTTCAGCAGCTGCAACACAGCTGGCGGTAACAATAAATCCATTGATCAATGGATGTCCGTCAGATATCACTGTGAATACCGGTGAGGGAAATACACAGTGCTCTCAAACAGCAACATGGACAGCGCCAACAGCAAATGCAGGTTGTGGCATAGCATCCTTTACTTCTACCCATAACCCGGGAGATGTGTTCCCTGTAGGAACAACAACAGTAACTTATACAGCGATCGACGGGAATGGCTATACACAAACCTGTTCATTTACAGTAACTGTAGTGGATGATACCAGGCCGGACTTCACATTCTGTCCTTCACCTGTTATCAATGCGCCAACAAACGGGGCCGGATGTATAGCTACTATTGTTACCACTAACCCTGTTGTAACTGATAATTGCTCCACTATAAGTTCATTAACATGGGCATTAACAGGAGCTACGATCGCGGCATCACCCGCTACAGGTATCAACAACCTTGGCACCTATGCCTTTAATGTAGGAACTACAACAGTTACTTATACTGCAACTGATGCGGCAGGTAATACCAGGACCTGCATATTTACCGTATCTGTAGTAAATAACCTTGCGGGCAGTATCAGTGGTACAGCAACTGTTGCTCAGAATGGAAGCACAACTCCAAATATTATCTTTACAGGTAATAGCGGAGTAAAACCATATACGTTTACATATAATATTAGTGTAAATGGTGGACCGGCAGGTGCTAACCAAACTATTTCTACTACAGGTGCAAACAGTGTTGTTACTGTACCGCAATCAAATGCAGTTTTAGGCACTTATAAATACACACTCGTAAGTGTTACAGATGCCAACGGTTGCAGCGGAACATTACCAACACCACCGGCTAATGCAGCTACAATTACTGTTGCTACACAGGTGACGGATCTGACGCCTTCAGTTTATATGGATGTGCCTAATTTCGCAGCGAACGAGGTTGGAGTTGACCGTGATTTTATTGTAGTTTTGAATGAAGTTAGCGGAGCGGCAACTACAGGTACAGTAACGTTCAGGATTATTAAGACATCAGCGTTTGCCATATCATTTAATCCGGTTAGTGGAACATCTAATGTGCTTGGAGGCGTACCAAATTCTAATTCGGACTTTACGTTTACGGAATTTGCATCGTTCTACCAGGTAACTACGACTGTTCCGGTCAATGGTAATGATTTTAAAATTGCCGGATTAAGGATTGCCAGGAAACCAGGTGTACCAGCTAATACGACACAACTGATAACCATTCAAATCGTTGCGGGAGCAGGTGGTGATAATAATAATACCAATAATGTTTCATTGTTACAGGCTAGCGCCAATTAAAAAATAGTTTGAAAAATAAGATAAATATGAAAAAGTTAATTTTTGTGTCGCTGCTAATTATTAGTACCGTCCGTCTTTCAGCACAACAGGCAGATTTTGCTGTCCAGGGAATTATGGCTCCTGCTATCGTTGACCCTAATGTTCCGGGTTTATTAACAGTTGATGTTTTTAATGCAGGGTTTACCACTTTAAGTACAGGCTGTGTAATAGTTAGCATATCTGTGCCTAGTGCAATTAGTGAGATATTATCTGTTAATCCCGCTACCAATAGTATTTGGACTGTTTATAGTACCGTTGCTATGCCCTCGGCCATAGTTCTCAGAAATACAGGAGGGCCTATTCCTGACGATTTTGAATTTTACAGTATCATGCTTAATATTAAGGGCACAAACCAGGGCGGGCCATTAACAATTAATTTTTCTGTGGCCTTTGTTCCTCCTTTCACACAAGGGGGATGTGCTGTCTTGGGAAATACGCAAACCCTTAATGACTTTGGTCAAACAAGTATAACGGTACAGACCCCGGCGCCACTTGGCGTTAATTTATCTGCATTTACAGGCACGATGTCAGACTGTAGCGCATTGCTGAAATGGACATCGAAAACGGAAACTGACAACAACAGGTACGAGGTGGAAGTTAGTAAAGATGGAAGGGCTTTTTCTTATGTTGGTGTTGTTAAAGGAGTGGGTAACAGCGGAACAGACTTATCGTACAGCTTCACTGATAAAAAGCCGCTTGACGGGTATAGCTTCTATCGTTTAAAAATGATTGCCAACAGTGGAGAAGTTGAATATAGTGGTATAGTTACGATCAATAATAAATGTAATCCAAAAGCTGTAAGGATATATCCAAATCCTTTGGTAGAGAATCAGCAATTTGGGGTTTACGTTTCCGGTTATACAGGGACGCTTAAAGGAGAATTAATGTCCATGTCCGGCCAGTTGATACAAACCTTTACACTTCATAATGGAACAAATACATTGTCAATTAAAGGAGTAGCGCAGGGTAGTTATATGATGCGTGTTACAGAAGCTTCTTCAGGTGCGAATGAATCGTACAAAGTGACGGTTATTAAATGATGCGTTAATTAAATAAAAATAAAAAGGCTGTTATTTTATGACAGCCTTTTTTTAATACTTAAAATAAACGAACAGCCTGCCAAAATTTTTGCTGTCGTTTTCAATGCGGTGGTATAATGGCTTGATATGGGGAAGTTGTAAAAAGCGTTCTACTTTTTTTCGTAACTGCCCGCTGCCTTTGCCGGGGATGATCTCTACCTCTCTTATCTTTTTATCAATGGCATCTTCAAATGCTTTTAATAAAGCCTTATCGATAGCGTAGCTGTTGTTGTATATATCGTGAAGATCAACTTTTATCCTGGCCATTATGTAAAAATAATTTTGAAAGGAAATTTTTAGACAGACTCAAGCTTCTAGCCACAAGGGAGCATATTTATTTTGCATGCTTCTCCCTTGTAGCTAGAAGCTTGCAGCTTGTATTCATTGGCCTTCGGCCAGTTTTATTCCCGTTTTCTCAAAACTGATTTTTCGCTGCTTGTATAAATTCCCTGTTGTCATTTTAAATGTTTTCTTGCTCATGCTGAAAAAAGAATAGATCTCCTCGGGTGAGCTTTTATCATGATAGGGGAGGTAGCCATTATTTTCTTTTAACAGGCGCAGTATTTTTTCAGTCTCATCTTCAACACGGTTGTAGCCAGGCTTGCCGGCCGAAACATCTACCCTCCAGCGCTCATCAGAACTTTTATCCTCAGGGTATATCTTTTTTATAAATCCTTTAAAGCGGTCGCCGGAAGTAATATCCCTGTAGATCTCGTTGTGATGCAATACGCCGGTATGTTTATTATTGATGATGACCACGTAACCAATATCTGTGCGGCGGTAAACAATAAGGTCTACAACCTCAAGTTCCTTTACCGTTAATTCTTCATTGCTTAAAAAAGGTTCTATCTTTTCCGTTGCAGCAAGTCTTCCCGTTTGCTCATCCAGGTAAATTTTTACTAAATATTCTCCGTTAGGTATCATTCCCCTTTGTTGTTTTGATTTGGGAACAAAAAGATCCTTCATCAATCCATTATCTAAAAAAGCGCCCTGCGGATTTACGGTGACGGCCCTGAGTTTTACAATATCTCCCAATATGCCTTTTGGCTGCTGCGTGGTTGCAATGAGCCTGTCTTCACCATCATGGTATAAAAAAACTTTTAATTCATCACCGATCTTTGTGTTATCCGGAACAAAACGCCGGGGTAGCAGTATGCCTTCAGCCCCGTCATCCAGGTAAAGGCCAAATGCCACTTCCCTGGCCACTTTAAGCATATTGTATTCTCCTACTTTTATCATTTTTGTATTATTGAAGCAAAGGTAAGCTAACGTGCTGTGCTATTGAAAAATCTTAATTTATCAGAACCCTATATCTGTGTGCACTTCAATGTCTTTAACAGGCGGTTGGTGGGGACACCGGCCACTATATTATCACTAAATTTAATTTCAATAACACAAACCACCGGCAGCTTATTGTAAGTACTTACGTTTCATCTCATCATAAATAAGCAATAAGTTATTTGCCTTTCCTTCCCTGTCAAAAAACCGTTCCCAGGTATTCAATGGCTCCCAGATACAACTGCCTTTTCCTCTTCCGCCTGCTACATTAAAAGACAATTCATTTACTTCTTTTTTCACGTGCGAATATTCCACTACAATAACATCTTTGTTGTAACGCCGTGAAAGGTCATCCAGGTTGTATTCAAGATCAGCGAGTGTATTGTGCCATTTGGGATAATACGATAAACCGATCACATCGAACTGTATACCACGGATGATCATATTATCAAGGAAGAAACGGCATTCATCATTTTGTCCGCCCAATGCAATATGTATCATGATCGTTGTTGAAGGCGAAACTGCTTTCACCCCCTGTATACCTGCATAGATCAGTTGTGCAAGACTATCCAGGTTACCAATACTTCCGTGCGGCCATATCATACCATGGTTGATCTCGTTACCCACCTGTACCATTTCGGGTGCGGTACCCTGGTCTTTCAAAGCCTTGATGACCATTTTTGTATAATCATACACAGCTTGTTTTAATTCCGCAATTGATTTTCCGCGCCATGTTAAAGGCATGTATTGTTTTTGCGGATCCGCCCAGTAGTCGCTGTAATGAAAGTCCAGCAAGAGTTTCATGCCTGCAGCCTTTACTCTTTTTGCCATTTGTAAAGTATGTTGCAGGTCGCAGAATCCTTTTTTTGGTGAATAGCCGCTGTCCCTTGCAGGGTCATTGAAAATACGCAGCCGCACATAATTCATTCCATGGTCCTTTAAGATCTGTATGGCATCTTTTTGTTTTCCATCAAGGTCATAAAATTTCATTCCGCGGTCTTCCAGTTCGGGAAGAAAAGAAATATCAGCGCCCAGCATTTTATCAACTTTCGTTTCTTTAAATGGAACAACAGGGAAAGTATTGTTTGATGTATTTACATGATGTGGTATGCCGGGATTTATCGTCATGATATCTGTTGCTCCCTTCCATAAGCTGTCGGTTGTTGCTTCAAAATGTATTACGGATTGTGTAAACCCGGATTGTAAAATGACCTGGCATTTGCCATTAAATAAGTATCGTTGCGCAGTAGTGTCAAAATATTTATCCTGTTCATGACTGCTTGGATCGCCATTACCCACGCCGATGATCTTAGCATCGCCCTGTACAGAAAAACGAATGAGGTTGTTTGCGTCCGGAACCTCACGGCCCTGCCTGTCTATCACGCTGACATTTATTACCGTTGCATCTTTTCCATCAGCGATCATAGTTGTTTTATAAGGACTGATAACAACTTCAAATGGCTTGCCTGTTGTTTCTGTTTTAACTTCGAGTTTCTTTCCTCTTTTGTAAGCAATAGCTTCCAGGGTTCCGGGTGCATAATTTACCTTCCATTCTAAATGTCCATTGCGGGGCATGTCTTTTTTGCCAAGGCTTTTGCCATTTAAAAATAACTCAACATTATCTGCATTGCTGTTAACCCATACATCGATAGGTTCTCCTTCTTTACCCGGCCAGTTCCAATGGGGTGAAATGTGCAGCACATCTTTATCCGTCCACCATGATTGATAATAGTAATAAATATTTTTAGGAAAGCCACAAACATCCATGATGCCAAAATGTGAATTGACATTGGGCCATTTAAAAGGTGTTGGCTCTCCCCGGTAATCAAGTCCTGTCCACACAAAGCCTCCAAGCCAGAAATCATTTGGCGCAGCAAGCTTCCACCATGTTTCTGCAGTACTTGCCCACCAGGGTGCGGTAATATCCTGGTCGGGAAGATAAGCCCTGATGGTATCCTTTGTGTATTGCCCGCGGGTAGTTACCGTGCTGCCCATTTCTGTTCCGATGATGGGTTGTGTTGGATGATCCTTGTGATAATCTTCAACTGCGAACTGCCGGTAATTAAAACTTCGCACAGGTATCACTTCATTGATACCATGGAATACATTAGCAACATCGGCAGCATATGTGCTCACACGTGTAGGATCCAGTTCCTTTTGTTTTGCCAATAACGATAATGTTATCAGCTTACCGGTACCCGTTGTATGAACCCAGCCTTCTTCATTACCAACAGACCACATGAATACACAGGCCCTGCTCCTGTCTCGTTTGATGAGCCATTCCCAGTCAGCCATGTATTGGGGACTGCTGTTGAGTAACCTGTTCTCATCCATTACCAGCATGCCAAGGCTGTCACATGCATCCAGCAATTCTTTTGTAGGCGGGTTATGACTTGTGCGGTATGCATTGGAACCCATTTGCCTTAACAGGAAGATGCGATAGTATTGTAAGTAATCAGGCAGGGCGCTTCCAACACCCGCATGGTCATGGTGGTTATTGGTTCCTTTTATTTTTATATACTTTCCGTTAAGGAATAATCCTTTGGCCGTAACATTTATGGTTCGAATGCCGAAGCGTATCTTGTCGGTATCAATTATTTCCCCGTTCATTTTTACAATGGGAATGACACGGTATAAATAAGGATCTTCCAATGACCATAACCTTGGCTTACTTACTGTTAGTTTTTGTTTGACCGTATTTTTTTGATTGATACCCAGGCTTAGATTTTGTTCAGAAGTTTTTCCGATCATGCGGCCATCCCTGTCAGTTATTATCGCCGATACAGAAACAACAGCCGCCGAAAAAGATTCATTTTGTAAACTGGTCTCAATATTTACAGTAGCACTATTATTTTGAACAGTAGTATGAACAAAGACCGGGTTCTCATCAAGGTGAACAGGTTGATACTGGTTAAGCCATACATGGCGATAAATACCTGCACCTTCATAGAACCAGCCCTCATACTGTGTTGCATCAACCCTTACGGCCAATACATTCTCTTTTCCGTAATTGAGGTAATTGCTGATATCATAAGAAGCGCCAACATACCCGCTTTTATTATTACCCAGGTAAAAACCATTTATCCAAAAATTCGCATCCCTGAAAATACCATCGAACTGGATTTGAAAACGCTGGCCTGAATCTGTTTTGCTTACAGAAAAATGTTTCCTGTACCAGCCGATACTTGTTTCAGGATAAGCCCCACCTACGGGTTTGTACCCGTGTGATTGCACATCAAAGTTGGGTGAATTGGCAAAGGGTAATTCAACGGCCCAGTCATGTGGAAGAGAAAGTTGACGCCAGCCGCCGTCATTGAATTTTATATCGATGGCAGTTTGCTGTGCTGCACCTGTCTTTGCAAAAATATTAGCAATACTGTAATTAAAATCTTTTAAAGGGTCATTGGCGTGGCCAAATGCAAATTTCCAGTTGTCATCAAAATTTATCCGCTTGCGTTGTGCAGAAGCAGGAACTGTAAAAAAATAAAGTCCAAGAACAACGAAAAGAATATTTTTTCTCATGATAATTCCCTGTTATTATTTGAGACAATTAGTTAAAGGCATTTAAAGCAGCCGTTGGTTTTCCCGAGTTATCAAAAGCGCCAAGTGTATATCCCTGCCAATTATTATATGCTTCGGGTTCCCAGTAAAAAACACCCAGCCCTTTATTATTAGCAACCGATTTTACTTTAGCGATAAGATCAGTAATGAATGCATTGCAGGCTGCTGGCTGATCCCAACTCATGCCAACTTCACAGATCATTATTTCTGATCCGAATCTTGCCACCATATCATTCATATTAGTAAGGCACTGACTGTTAAGGGTAGCCCAGTTGGCGGGTGAGGGATATAGTGACATCGCAATGATATCCCATGTGGCGCCATTTGCTTTTAAGCCGTCAAGGTTCCACCTGAACAAAGCATTATCAAATCCGTTGGAAACATGTACCATTACTTTTGAAGTTGCGCTCACTGCTTTTACTGCATTATACCCGGCAATAAAGAATTTTGCATAGTTGACCATATTAACAGATGCCTTTCCTTCCGGCCATAACATTCCGTCATTAGTCTCATTGCCCACCTGCACCCAATCAGGTATTATACCATTTGTTTTTAAAGCGGTCATAACACTGAATGTATGGTTGTACACCGATGTTTCAAGTGTGGCTACATTCTGTCCTGTCCAGGCTGCAGGTTTGGTTTGGTTCCCGGGATCAGCCCAGGTATCACTGTAATGAAAATCGATCATGATCTTCATGCCCAGGTTTTTTGCACGCAGGGCTTTTGCAATTACGTCTGCTGTATTGTTCCAGTTATTTACGGGATCTACCCAAACCCTCAGCCTGATGGAATTCATTCCGGTATTTTTTAAAAGCTGCATGCATTCCTGTTGAGCTCCGCCGCTGTTATAAAATTTAATTCCGGCGGCTTCCATTTGTGTTAACCAGCTTACATCTGCGCCTTTGGCAAAAAATGAGGTTGGGGGGATTACAGGTGCCGTGCTGTCTCCTGATTTTTTGCATGCAACTGTTCCCGGCAGGATCATTAAAAAAAAGCAGACATACTTTAACCTGGTAAATGGATTTTTCATCTTAATAAAAGGGGTTGGGTGATCAGTTACATAAACTTATGGATTTATTGCTGTACAGTAATGAAAACTGTGTGAAATAGTATAAAATGCTTATTTGACCCCTGTCGGGCCAATTCAGTATCTTCACCAAAAATAAACACAACGATTTTGAATTTTGCAGCATTTGGTTTTGACGAAAGATTGATGGAAGGCATAGATGCCTCGGGCTATGAAGAAGCAACTCCCGTACAGGAACAGGTTATCCCGCTGATAATGGCCGGCAAGGATGTGATCGCATCTGCGCAGACCGGTACCGGTAAAACGGCGGCATTCTTATTACCCCTCATCAATAAGATCATAACTGACCCCCACGAAGACCATACAAATAATGCATTGGTCATTGTACCCACCCGTGAACTTGCGGTACAGATAGCGCAGCACATGGAAGGCCTTTCTTATTTTAGTTCTGTAAGTTCCATAGCTGTTTACGGCGGTGGCGACGGTAATGCTTTTGTGCAGGAGAAAAAAGCACTGAGCCATGGCGCCGATATTGTGATATGTACCCCGGGTAAAATGATGGCGCATATAAAAATGGGCTATGTAAAACTAAGCGGGTTAAAATACCTGGTATTGGATGAAGCAGACCGGATGCTGGACATGGGTTTCTATGATGACATCATGTTCATCATTAGCAGCCTGCCAAAAAAACGGCAAAACCTTTTGTTCTCTGCCACCATGCCGCATAAGATAAGGGAACTGGCAAGGAAGATATTGCACCAGCCTGTAGAAGTAAATATCTCTATCAGTAAGCCACCGGAAAAGATCATACAGGAAGCTTTTATTGTTTATGATACCCAAAAGATCCCGCTGGTAAAACATCTTTTGCATAAAAAGGATTTTAAATCGGTGCTGATATTCTGCAGCAGTAAATTAAGTGTGAAGCAGCTTACCCGTGACCTGAAGAGAGCTAAGTTCCTGGCAGATGAAATTCACAGCGATCTTGACCAAAGTAAAAGAGAAGATGTACTGATGCAGTTCAAAAGCGGCAGGCTCCCCATATTGGTTGCAACAGATATTCTCAGCCGCGGTATCGACATTGATAATATTGACCTCGTAATAAATTATGATGTGCCGCACGATGGCGAAGATTATGTGCATCGTATCGGTAGAACGGCAAGAGCCGAGGCGGACGGTACGGCTTATACTTTTGTAAGTGTAAAAGAGCAACGCAAATTCCTGGCCATAGAAAAATTATTGGGCAAATCCGTAACAAAGGCAAAGGTGCCGGAAGAACTTGGTGAAACCCCTGAATTCAATACCGCTGCTTCAAGAAGCCACTCCGGCGGAAACAGGAAATTCAATAAGCCAAGGCGTTTCCAGGATAAGACGAGATGATCTTGATACTGGAAGCTGGATACCAGATACTGGACGCACTTTAAGTATCTAAAAGCCTTTAAATAATTGAGTCCTATCCAGTATCCAGAATCCAGGATCACTTCTTTTCCGTGTTTCTGTGACTCCGTGGCAAATTATCTCCCCCGCCTGAAATATATTTGTAAAAACAAGTTTCATCAACCCGGGTAACAACATATTAGCCAGTCCCATTGAATACATTTCAGGAATAAGCACCTTAAAAGGCGACCTGTTAAGAAAGGAGCTTGGCATATTTACATTTAAAGACCTGCTGGAACATTATCCCATCCGCCATGTAGATAAAACAAAAGTAGATAAGATATCCTCCCTTTCTCCCAAAAATGAATACGCCCAGGTGGCAGGAAAGATAACCCGGTTAGAAGTGTTGGGCGAAAAGAGGGGAAGGCGTTTGGTAGCCAGCATACAGGATGAGACAGGAGAAGTGGAATTGGTTTGGTTCCAGGGAATAAACTGGATACAAAAAGCAATACATACCGGCCAGCAATACCTGGTTTTCGGGCGACTGTCTTTTTTCATGGGTCATCCGCAGATCGCTCATCCCGAAATAGAAAATTTTACGGCACAAAAAGCGGATGGTAAAAATTATCTTGAGCCCGTTTATCCCTCTACTGAAAAATTAAAAACAAAAGGGCTGAATGGAAGAGCTATTGGTAAACTGACCTATTCCCTGTTGCAAATTCTTACAGAAAAAGACCTTCATGAAAACTTACCCGAAGACCTTATAAAGCAATATAAATTCATCAGCCGTTTCAATGCATTTCGCCAGGTTCATTTCCCGGCAACCGAAAAGCATTATGCCCATGCCATAAGACGTTTAAAATTTGAAGAGTTCTTTTTTGCCCAGTTAAGGCTGGGATTAATAAAATCCGCCCGCCACCGCTATAGTAAGGGCCAGGTATTTGGCCAGGTGGGCGACTTGTTCAATGATTTTTACAAAAAATACCTTCCATTTGAGCTCACGGAAGCCCAAAAAAGGGTGCTTAAAGAGATACGAAAAGACGCAGGCAGCGGGAGGCAAATGAACCGGCTCTTACAGGGAGATGTGGGCAGCGGGAAGACCATTGTGGCATTAATGTTGATGCTGATCGCAGCAGGCAATACCCGTTCGTCGGACGGGCAGGGTTTCCAAAGCGTACTGATGGCCCCGACAGAGATTTTAGCACAACAGCATTACAATAGTATTACAAGGCTTTTAAAAGATATGCCCGTTTGTGTAAAATTGCTCACGGGTTCATCTAAAGGAAAAGAAAGAAAAGCTGTTTTAGAACTTTGCGAAGATGGTTCTTTGAATATTTTAGTAGGAACGCATGCAGTAATTGAAGACAACGTAGTATTTAAGAACCTGGGCCTTGCGGTAGTTGATGAACAGCACAAATTTGGTGTGGCACAAAGGGCCCAGCTCTGGAAAAAAAATACCATTCCGCCACACGTACTGGTAATGACCGCAACACCAATACCACGAACGCTGGCGCTTACTGCATATGGAGATCTTGATTACAGTGTTATAGACGAGTTGCCACCCGGAAGGCAACCGGTGAACACACAGCACCGTTCTGAAAGTACAAGGCCGCAGGTGATGGGCTTTGTTAAAGAGGAGATACAAAAAGGAAGACAGGCATATATTGTTTATCCATTGATAGAAGAAAGCAGCAAGCTGGATTATGAGAACCTGATGAAAGGATTTGAGGAAGTAAAATCTTTTTTTCCTGAACCAAAATACTGGATCAGCATGGTACATGGAAAACAGCCTGCAGCACAAAAGGAAACCAATATGCAACGATTTGTAAAAGCCGATACACAGATCATGGTAAGCACTACCGTTATTGAAGTTGGTGTTGACGTTCCAAATGCGAGTGTAATGGTAATTGAGAGTGCCGAAAAATTTGGTTTATCACAATTACACCAGCTTCGCGGAAGGGTGGGAAGAGGGGCGGAAAAAAGTTTTTGCATATTATTAACAGGGCCTAAGGTATCAAATGATGCACGTGAAAGGTTAAAGATAATGACGGCAACAAATGATGGTTTTAAGATCGCCGAAAAGGACCTGGAAATTCGCGGGCCGGGAGACATTGAAGGAACCAAACAAAGCGGGGTATTGAACTTTAAGCTGGCCAGCATTGTTGAAGATAAAGTGATACTGGAAGCTGCACGTGATGCAGCTTCGGCCATACTGGATACGGACCCTGACCTCAGCGAACCTGTTAATTTACCTGTTAAAAATTTCCTGCAGCAGCAAAAAGGGAAAACGGCCTGGAGTAAAATTTCGTAACTAAATTTTACAAAATACAGGTGAACAAAACCGCTGATTGTCTCGTTTTAATTTAGTACATTGTAAAAAAGAAATACTTGAAGATATTGAGGAAAATAATATTCAAATCCGTCTTAATCCTTTCAGCCGTTTTTGTTGCGCAAAGTGCAATGGCGCAAATGGAATTCATAGAAAATAAGGGGCAGTGGGATAGCAAAGTTCAGTTTAAGGGAGACTTCTCCACCGGCTCATTCTTTTTAGAGAACCAGGGCTTTACTGTTTTATTACACAACCCTGCTGACCTGAAAAAAATATCGGAAAGAATGCATGGCCATAACCCGGCCAACCAACTCAACAGTGGACCTATTGTTTTAAATTCACACGCCTATAAAGTAAATTTTTTAGGAAGCGCTCCAAACATTCAAAGCGTTCCCGATAAGATACAACCCGCCTATAACAATTATTTTATGGGTGCCGATCCGTCAAAATGGGCAGCTGAATGTAAAATATTCCAGGCAGTAACCTATCAAAGTGTATATCCCAATGTTGACGTGCGGTATTACAGTGATGCAGGAAAACTGAAGTATGATATCATCGTACGTCCCGGCGGTAAAGTTGAAGCTATTGCAATGAAGTACACCGGGGTTGAAAAATTGCAGGTAAAGAACAAAGAACTGCTGATCAGTACATCTGTTGGCGGCGTAAAAGAATTATATCCTTACAGTTACCAGGTGATAGATGGTAAAAAACAAACCGTTGATTGTAAATACGTGGTTAAGGATAATATTGTCCGTTTTAAAGTAGATGATTACGCACCCAATTCTACGATCATAATTGACCCTACCCTGGTATTTTCCACCTTTACGGGAAGCCCACAGGATAACTGGGGCTATACGGCTACCCCGGGACCTGATGGAAGTTTTTTTGCCGGGGGGATTGCATTTGGCGCAGGCTTTCCTGTTACGGCAGGAGCAATTCAAACTGGTTTTGGTGGCGGGGTTGATGACGATGCGACACATCTTGGTTACGATATTGCCATTATGAAATTTTCTCCCAATGGATCAACCCGTGTATATGCAACCTATCTTGGCGGAACAGGTAATGAGCAGCCGCATAGTATGATATGTGATGCACAGGGTAACCTTGTTATTGCCGGAAGATCCAGTTCTAATAATTATCCCGTCACTGTTCCCAGGTTTGGAAATGGTGGAGCTTATGATATAGTGGTCACGAAGCTTAATGCGACCGGTACTGCGATAATCGGATCAGCTAAAATAGGAGGCGCTGGTAATGATGGCGTAAACATTCGTGCTAAGTATATTGCTCCTGATGGCAGTGATTTTTCAACCCGTAGAAATTATGGCGATGATGCCAGGAGTGAAGTAATGCTTGATGCCGCAAATAATATCTATTTGGCTTCCTGTACCCAATCGCCGGGAGCTGAAGCTGCAGGTGGCTTCCCGGTCAGAAATTCGGGGATACAGCCTCTTTATGGCGGAGGAAGACAGGACGGGGTGATCATTAAATTTACCCCAAATCTAAATTCAGTTTTGTTCAGTACTTGTTTTGGCGGAAGCGGGGATGATGCATGTTTTGTTTTGTCACTGAGCCCGGTGACAGGTAATTTATATGTAGCAGGCGGTACCGGAAGTGCCAATTTGCCCGGAGATAAAACAGGTGTTTTACAAGGTGGTTACCAGGGTGGCGAGACCGATGGTTTTGTAACACAAATGCTAAATGATGGCTCAGCTATCATTAAAACAACCTACCAGGGTACAACCGGCCACGACCTGGTATATGGTATCCAGTTTGATAGGCGTGGTTTTCCGTATATCATGGGTACTACAACGGGTAGCTGGACTGTATTAAATGCAGCGTTCAGCAATCCCGGAAGTAAGCAGTTTATCAGTAAGCTGCAGCCCGATCTTTCCGCTTATGTTTATTCTACTGTTTTTGGCACCAGTTCGCAGTTTCCGAATCTTTCGCCAATTGCTTTTTTGGTTGACCGTTGCGAGAATGTTTATGTTTCAGGCTGGGGCGGAGGCATCAATAACCTTAAAGCATATCCCAATTCGGGTACTTTTGGTATGCCGGAGGTTAATCCCCTGCCCGGTATCCCGGCAGCGGATGGCGCTGATTTTTACTTTTTTGTTTTAGAAAAAAATGCACAGAGCCAGTTCTTCGGTACACATTTTGGCCAGAATGGAGAGGTGGGTGATCACGTTGATGGAGGGACCAGCCGCTTTGATGCAAACGGGGTTATTTACCAGGGAATATGCGGTTGTGGTAATGGCGGTGTTTTATTTCCCACAACACCCGGGGTATGGTCCAGGACAAATAATGCAGGCGACGGGTGTAACCAGGCAGCCGTAAAAATAGAAATGAATTTTGCGGGAATAGGAGCCAGTGTAAAAGCAACCATCGACGGCGTAGTGGATACCATTGGCTGTGTGCCGCTTACTATAAACTTTACAGATACACTTGCAAAAGGTAAAATGTATATCTGGGATTATGGTGACGCAAGTCAGAACGACACAACTTTTGCTCCCAATAATTCTGTTTCGCACACTTATAATGCTGTCGGTTCTTACACGCTTATGCTTATTTCAATCGATTCTGCTACCTGTAATATAGCTGATACCGCATTTGTGACAGTAAAAGTGGGTGCTAATATTGTTACTCCCGATTTCACATTTTCCAAATTAGATTCCTGTAATAGTCTCAGGTACCAGTTTACAAATCTCACTTCAGCAACAGTACCGGTATATACCAGTCAAACCTTCTTATGGGATTTTGGAGATGGTTCACCTAAGCTGAGAGCAGGCATTGGACCAGTGATACATACTTTTCCATCTACAGGAACTTATATCATTACATTAATAGTTGATGATACGGTATTCTGTAATGCCCCCGATACGGTGATAAAGCAATTGCGCATCAGTCCGAATGTGAAAGCAATATTCACTACCCCCGCACGGGGTTGTGTGCCATATACAGCGGAGTTTAAAAACCTGTCGCTCGGTGGTACCGATTGGCTTTGGGAATTTGGAGACAGTGGATTCTCAACTGATTTTGAACCTACACATACTTACAGTGCAGTGGGTACCTATAATGTGCGGCTTATCGCTATTGATACCAGCACCTGTAATAAAACGGATACATCGGCTTATTTTACTATTACAGTTTTCCCGATACCTACGGCGAATTTTAGCTGGACGCCAAATCCTCCGCAGGAAAATACAATAACCAGGTTTAAAAATCTTTCAATAGGCGCTACCCGGTATTTATGGGATTTTGGTGACGGTGAAAGTTCAACCCTGGTGGAACCAAATCATCTTTATAATGCTACAGGCATTTACCACGCAACACTGTTCGCTTTTAACGAGGCAGATTGTGTGGACAGCATAACCCTGGATGTGCCGATATTAATAAGGCCATTGTTAGATGTGCCCAATGCATTTACACCCGGCAGGTTTGGCAGAAATGCCATTGTAAAAGTAGAAGGCTTTGGTATTGGCAAAATGGAATGGAGGATCTATAACCGCTGGGGGCAAATGGTCTATAAAGGAACTAACCGGAACGAGGGATGGGATGGAAGATTCAAAGGCGTTTTACAACCGATGGATGTATATGCTTACACTTTAGATGTAGAATTTACCGATGGTGTTAAGTTGCGAAAAACGGGTGATATTAGTTTGTTGCGATAAAGTTTATTCGCCTGCTGTATAAAAACTGACTGACTGTTTTGTGGGGGAGGTTAAAAAGAAAAAAAATGATCAAGAAAATAAAAATTTTAATGCTGCTGGCTTGCGGCCTGCAACTTGCAAATGATCTACAGGCACAGGACCTGCATTTTTCCCAGTTCTTCAATTCACCCCTCACCACAAATCCTGCTAACACGGGTTTTATTCCTGATGCAGATTTCAGGCTTGGGGCACATTACCGCAATCAATGGAGTGCAGTAATGTCGGTGCCCTATAAGACCATCAGTGCTTTTGCTGATGCACAGGTATTCCGGAATAAACTTGAGAACGGGTGGCTCGGCCTTGGCGGGGTGATATTGAACGACAAGGCAGGCAGCGGCAGTTTGACCAGCACAAAAATTTATGGATCGATAGCTTATCACCAGATGCTGGGATTAAGCAGCCTCGTTTCTGCAGGGTTCAATATTGGCTGGGCCAATAAGCGCATCGACCTGAGTAAACTGACATTCCCTGACCAGTTTGACGGAAAATTTTTTGATGCAGGTGCTTCATCTGATGCGAAGAATGGATTTGCAAATACAAATGTAAGTTACATGGATATGCATGCCGGTATGAACTATGCATATTTCCCAAGAGAAGACATTTATGTAAATGCAGGTTATTCTATCCAGCATGTGAACAGGCCAAGGGAAACCTTCTTCAAGGATAGTACAAACAATGGCCGTATCCCAATGCGCCACACAGGTTTCATCAATGGTATCTTTAAATTAAATGACCGGGTGATCGTGAATCCAAATGCATATTTTTCCACGCAGGCATCTGCAAGGGAACTGGTGCTTGGATTGAATGCAAATTATAACCTGTCGGAGTATGGCGAAAAACAATTGCTGGCAGGCATATATTATCGCCTGGGTGATGCCATCATACCAATGATAGGGTTTGAATTAAAAAAGCTCCAGTTCATGTTCAGCTATGATGTGACCCTCTCATCAATGAGTAAATTCAATGGCTATCGTGGTGCCAGTGAGCTCACTATTATTAAAAAAGGATTTTATCCTGAGAATGTTGACAGGCAATCTCTATGCCCGACCTTTTAAGGGAGGCAATAAAAAATGCATCACGTTTTAAACGTGATGCATTTTTATTTTAGTCTTATAGAGAATGATCTATTCTTTTTCTATGGTGATCCTGAAATGGTCCTTCTTAAAATACTTCCTGTATTTGTCTGTTGTTCTTTCGCTTTGTTTTTTTCCGTCAATATAAAGGGCCTTGTCCTTGTATTCCAGTACAAACCCTTCCTTTGAATTGATCAGGCCGTCTTTTTCCATTTCATTGAACATCTCTTTTGTTTGCTTCAATTCTTCTTTTGCTTTATTGATACCTGCCTTTGCTTCGCTCATGATCTTATCCATATCGATATTCTTAATTTCCAGTTTGGCTTTGTCAATTTCCAGTTTAGCCTTGTCCAGCTTTTTTTTAATAGCCTCCTGGTCAATATCTTTTATTTCGATCCTTGCTTTTTCTATTTCTTTCTTTACTTCGGCCAGGGCTTTTTCCATTTCTACTTCCTTAACATCCCAGTTGATATCTTTTAAAGATGATGTTACATCAGCAAGTAATTTATCCAGGTCAATGCTTTTGAGTGAAGCTTCTACAGTTTTCATGATCTTATCCATGTCCAGCTCTTTCAATGTGTTTTCTACCTGCTTTTGAATTTGATCGAAATCTATTTTTTTTATTTCATCGTTTACCTGTAATAAAGATTTGTCGAGCTGGCTTTGTAATTTATCAAAGTCTTTCATCTTCATGGAACCATTGCATTCCTTTTCGGGTACGGTATCTATGAACGATCCCTGCAGATCAAATTCGTCCTGCACAACAAATTTGTTGGCGCCGAATGGAGAATCCTGGAAAGACATGGTTATTCCGCCAATTAAAAGAATGGCGATAATGCCTCCGAGTGCTTTTTTGTTTCTCAAAATAAATTGTTTCATGGCTATAATTTATGTTGGTTAAAAATTCGTACGAAGAAGTTCGTAACAAATATAATCTGCTCTTTGAATTTTTGCAATAAGTTAATAAAATTTAACATTTTCTAAATCCGGCAGAAAATCCAGCATCATTTTATGAACTCATTAATTTATACGATTTTTACACAAATAATGTTACATGCAAACTGCAGAAGAAGTAAAAGCCGGCGCATTGAAGTGGGTTGAATCTTTCAAAAAAATTGTCGGCGACGCCTACGTTTTCGCAGATGACGAAAGTTTGAACAGCTATGCCCACGATGAGACCGAGAACCTGCATTTTCCTCCCGATATTGTTATAAAGCCGAGAACCGCTAAGGAGATCAGCGGCATAATGATGCTCTGTAATGAGCACAAGATACCTGTTACACCCAGGGGCGCAGGTACTGGACTTAGCGGGGGAGCCCTCCCTCATTTGGGTGGTGTATTGCTCTCTATGGAGCGTATGAATTCTATTTTGGAAATTGATGAGCGAAACCTGCAGGTAACCACTGAGCCGGGTGTTATTACAGAAGTGTTGCAAAATTCTGTAAAGGAAAAGGGCTTGTTTTATCCACCCGATCCCAGCAGCAGGGGCAGTTGTTTTATTGGGGGAAATATTGCCGAGAACAGTGGTGGCCCCAAGGCAGTAAAATATGGCGTTGTAAAAGATTATGTATTGAACCTAGAGTTGGTCTTGCCAACGGGTGAAATTATCTGGACAGGCGCCAATGTGTTAAAAAATTCAACGGGTTATAATTTAACACAACTGATCGTGGGAAGTGAAGGAACTTTAGCAATAGTTACAAAGATCGTGTTGAAGCTTTTACCTTATCCAAAACATGAATTGCTGATGCTGGTTCCTTTTAATTCATTGGAGAAAGCAGGTGAGGCGGTAAGTGCAATTTTCAGGTCAGGCTTTATACCAAGTGCACTTGAGCTAATGGAGATAGACTCTTTAAAGATCGTGAGCAAGTTTGTATCCAGTACCGCTATACCCGTTACAGATGACATTGAAGCGCATTTGATCATAGAGGTTGATGGTAACCATATGGACACACTGATGAAGGAAATGGAAGAGATCACGGAACTGCTTTCGGAATATAATTGCGGCGAAGTATATTTTGCTGACGACGCCCAACAAAAAGCAGAGTTATGGAAATTGCGCAGGCGTGTTGCTGAGGCCGTAAAACTGGATGGCTATACCATTGAAGAGGATACGGTAGTGCCAAGAGCAGAGTTGCCTGCTTTGATCAGGGGTGTAAAAGCATTGGGAAAGCAGTATGATTTCAAGGTGGTTTGTTACGGGCACGCTGGTGATGGTAATCTTCACATCCGTATAAAAAAGGAGGGATCTGTTTACAGCCTTAACAACGCCGAAATAATACCGGCCCTGACAGCTTTATTTGAATTGGTTAAAGCATTGGGCGGTACCATCAGCGGGGAGCATGGCATCGGGCTGATACAGAAAGAATATATGGGTATTGTTTTCCAGGATGCGAACCTGGAGCTGATGAGGGGGATAAAAAAAGTATTTGACCCTAATAATATTTTAAACAGCGGGAAGATATTCGATGCGGCATTGCCGGTGTAGATCATTTCAACTTGCGGTTGGTGGGGACACCAACCGCGGTCATCGCCGTGGCCGGTGTCTCACCGGCCACTACCTAAAAAGATATTAATAAAACAAAACCCGGATAACTAAAAATTCGATCACATGAAGAAAGCAATCGTCGTTTTATTGTTATTAAATACCTTTTATACAGCCTTCGCACAGGAAGAAGATGAAGGCAGTGAGGAAAGAAAAGGAGGTTTTAAGAAAGAGAACCTCTTTACCGGCGGAGGGCTTACCGTTTCTTTTTCCAATTATACCTCTGTGTTTGGTGCAAGTCCTGTTCTCGGTTACAGCATTACAAAATGGCTGGATGCTGGTGTCGTATTTAATTTCAGCTATGCATCTGACAGGCATGTCATTTACTATGTCCTCAATCCACCCAATCCTCCAAGTTATTATATAAGTGATGATAAACTAAGACAAACCGTTTTTGGGCCCGGCGTTTTTGCAAGGGTTTATCCTATAAATTTTTTATTCGTTCAGCTGCAGGGAGAGCACAATTTCATCAGGCAGAAAATTATATATGACAATGGTGCGCCTTCAGAAAAAGCCAGGACAACTGCAACGAGTTTTTTAGTGGGTGCAGGTTACTGTAACGGAAGAGAGGGTAAAGGTAGCTTGTTTTATTACATATCTGTAATGGCCGATGTATCCGGAAATAAGAACTCTCCTTACCTGGAGCAAACCGAAATCGGGAGGATCAACATATTACCCATTATCCGGGCAGGCTTGCAGGTACCTTTATTCCAGGGAAGGAGGAACAGGGATTGATCACAGGTGAGCCAATAATTCTGCAGGCCCGTCAAGCACAACGAATTTGTCTTCTATTTTGTCGTACAAAAAATTTTCATTCTGCATTACAATAGCGTGTGCAAGTAAATGGTTGTAGAACCCGGCGGTGTTGAGTATGAATATTTTTTTATCATGGATGCTCAACTGGTTCCAGGTAAGCATTTCAAAAAGCTCGTCCAGTGTACCAAAGCCACCGGGTAAAATAACAGCCGCATCACATTTTTCGTAAAGCATTCGCTTACGGGTGTGCATGGTATCAACCACCAGCAATTCTGTTATGCCTTCGTGCTGGTGTTCCCAATCTGTTAAAAGGGTAGGGATGATGCCGATCACTTTACCGGACTTTTCCAGAACGGCATTTGCAAGTTCGCCCATTATGCCTTTGTTGCCACCGCCATAGATAAGGGTGATATTTTTTGCCGCCAGCAAATGGCCTAATTCCCTGGCCTGTTCCCTGAACAAAGGATTGTTACCGCTTTTAGAACCGCAAAAAACCGCCAATGAAGTAATTGCCATAAATTAATTAACTTGAATTTTATTGCAAGCTAATTATTCATTATTAATTCTTCATTATAATTTGACTTATGTCTCCTATTGTTTTATTCTCTTTCGTTATCGGTTATTTTGTGGTGTTACTGACGGTTGCCTATTTTACGTCAAGGGGCAGCAATAACGAATCTTTTTTTATAGGCAACCGAAATAGTAACTGGATGCTGGTGGCATTCGGTATGATCGGTACAAGTCTTAGTGGAGTCACCTTTGTTAGTGTGCCGGGGAGTGTAGGCAGCGGTAATTTTTATTACTACCAGATCGTGTTGGGTTATTTGATAGGATACATGGTCATTGCTTTTGTATTGATCCCTCTGTATTACCGGATGAACCTTACCTCCATTTACACCTATCTCGAAAAAAGATTTGGCATCAATGCGCATAAAGCAGGTGCTTTCTTTTTTATACTTTCAAGGGTAGTTGGCGCCACGGCCCGATTGTACCTTGTGATCAGTATCCTCCAGATATTTATTTTTGATAAACTAGGCATATCTTTCGTGGTAACCACGCTGGTGATTCTGGTCCTGATCTTGTTATACACATTCGAGGGCGGGGTAAAAACAATTATCTATACGGATACATTGCAAACGACCGGCATGCTGCTGGGACTGGTGGTTTGTATCATTGTTATTGTAAAGGCGATGGGCATGGATTTCAGCAGTACTTTATCCCTCATGAATGATAAAGGATATACCAGGATCTTTAATACAGATGTGAAAGCGGGCTCCTTTGTTTTAAAGCATATAATTGGCGGTATGTTCATTGCCATCGCCATGACCGGCCTTGACCAGGAAATGATGCAAAAGAATATCAGTGTAAAGAATATAAAGGATTCGCAAAAGAATATGATGACCTTTACTGCCGTATTGATGGTGGTGAACTTCCTGTTCTTATTTTTAGGAGGCATTCTTTATATGTATGCAAGCACCAACAATATTTCCGTAGCTCCCGACGACCTGTTTCCCACTATTGCATTGAGCGATGCTTTTAGCGGAACGATCGGCATCATCTTCATCATTGCATTGATATCTGCATTATTCCCAAGTGTAGATGGGGCTATTACTTCGCTTACTTCCTGTTTTTGTATTGACATCCTGGGCCTCAATAAAAAACCGGGAACGGAAAAATGAAAGAAACGAACCCGGCTTAAAGTGCACTTTACTTTTGCGGTCGTGTTCTTCCTCATGGTACTGATCTTTAAAGCCATCAATGATAAACTGATAATAGATTTTATTTTAAAATTTGCGGGGGTTACTTATGGACCGTTGCTTGGCTTATTCTCTTTTGGTATTCTTACAAAAAGGCAATTGAATGATAAGCTGGTCTGGACAGTTTGTATCATTGCACCATTGCTGGCTTTAGGTTTGGATATGCTGAGCAGCCCCGAATGGTATGAAAAGAAATTACATCTGTCACTTGAGGGATTGAAAACGATCTCGCAAAATATATTTGATGGCTATAAGATCGGGAATGAACTGATCTTAATAAACGGGTTGTTAACTTTCATTGGCTTATTGTTAATTTCTAAAAAAGACAATAATAAAGCTAATATTTCCCTGTAACTTTACAGGGTTAGTAAGTGCCATTCTCCATTTAAATAAAATGAAGAATGGCATTCTATTTTCAGTTCTGAATAGTAATTAAAACATGAATTTGTGCCATTGAAATTATATTTAGTGATAAGATAGTGGCCGGTGGGGACACCGGCCACGGCGATGGCCGCGGTTGGTGTCCCACCAACCGCAAGTTGAAAAATGTTGAGATGCTCATTGGTATTGAGTATTAATTAATTAAGATTTTTCAATAGCACAACACGTAAGTAATTAAAACATGAATTTATCGTTACCTATATGGAGCTGATCAACAAAAAAGCAGAACAATATGCAAAACAATACACCTCCCCGCTGGATGAACTATTGCAGGAGGTTGAGGATGCTACCCTAAGCGGCCATCCGCATGCACAAATGCTCAGCGGGCATGTGCAGGGAAAGGTGCTGGAAATGTTCAGCAGGATGGTGAACCCGGCGAGAGTACTGGAGATCGGGACTTTTACGGGTTTTAGCGCCATGTGTTTGGCAAAGGGTTTGCAGGAAGGAGGTCAACTGCATACGATCGAAATAAGAACTGAAGATGCGGCTACCGCAAATAATTATTTTAAAAAAGCAGGCCTCGGTAATATAATTGAATTACATATTGGTAATGCATTGGAGATCATTCCGGCATTAAAAGAAACATGGGACCTGGTGTTTATTGATGCTGATAAAGTGAACTATATAAAGTATTACGAATTAACTTTGCCTATGGTTAAAAAGGGCGGCTGGATACTGGCTGATAATGTCCTTTTCCACGGTGAGGTGCTGGAAGATACCATAAAAGGGAAAAATGCCATAGCCATACAGGCTTTTAACGAATATATAAAAAACGATGACAGGGTTCAACAGGTAATGCTGACGATAAGAGACGGACTGCTGTTAATTCAAAAAAAATAAAGATGATCAAACTTATCCTGGCCGGCTTATTTTTATTTGTTTCTTTTTGTGCGGGAGCACAAAGAATTTCACCTGAGCAATACATTGAACAATATAAAGATTTTGCGATCCGTGAAATGAAGCGGATGGGTGTACCTGCAGCGATTACATTAGCGCAGGGGATACTGGAAACAGAAAGCGGCAACAGCGACCTGGTATTAAGGTCCAACAATCATTTTGGGATCAAATGCAAGGAATCCTGGACCGGCGGAAGGGTGTTTCATGATGATGATGCCAACGGGGAATGTTTCCGGGCCTATGGAAATGCAGAGGACAGTTACCGTGACCACAGCAATTATTTGCGTGGCAATAAACGTTACGAATCATTGTTCCGCCTGGAAGCAACAGATTACGAAGGTTGGGCTTACGGTTTAAAAAGAGCCGGCTATGCAACCAATCCGCGTTACCCGGACATTCTTATAAAAAATATTAAGCAGTATAATCTCCAGCAATACACATTGGCCGGTATTGGCGAAGTACCGCAATTCGAAACGGGAAAATACCAGGATGATAAAGCTAAAGTTCTGCCCGTGCAGGCGGAAGAAGAAAAAGCAAATGAGCCTGGAACATCTTTGGCCACAGATGTGCCGGATAAGGTCATCACTATTAATAAAGCCCAATGTGTATTTGCAAAGAAGGGCACCTCTTTATTGGTTATTGCAGCCAGGAATAATATTAACCTCAATAAATTACTCTCTTTTAATGAGCTGGCCGAAGATGGTATCCTGGGCAAAGATCAATACGTGTATTTAAATAAAAAATCAAAGACAGGGGATAAGGATCTTTATATTGTGCAGGAAGGCGAGACTGTTTATGATGTAGCACAAAAGAACGGGATTCAATTGGAGTACCTTAAAGGCTATAATAATTTAAAAGGGGATGAGACCTTATACGCCGGTACCAGTCTGTCCCTGCGGCCAGGACTTGCAAAAAGCAATAACAATGAACAGGCAAAAAACAGAACGCATACCGTAGCTCCCAAAGAAGGCTTGTATACGATAGCAAAAAAATATAACGTAACTGTAGGCCAGTTGAAAGAGTGGAATAAGCTTGATTCAAATGACCTGAGAATAGGTCAGGAAATAATCGTTTCTAAATAACGTGTTGTGCCATTGAAATTATATTTAGTGATAAGTTAGTGGCCGGTGGGACACCGGCCACGGCGATGGCCGCGGTTGGTGTCGCCACCAACCGCAAGATGAAAAATGTTGAAATGTTCACTGATATTGAGTTCTAATAAATTAAGATTTTTAAATAGCACAACACGTTTCTAAATAATTACTCCGGCCTAGTCAAACAGGTATTAAATTTTGTAAGCAAATGATCATACAGGTACTTGATAAAAAATTTCAGCCTTATATTAAAGCGGAGCAGATACAGGAACAGGTCGGCAAGCTTGCCGGCCAGATCAATATAGATTATGCGGGCAAGTGCCCTTTATTCATTGCAATACTGAATGGCTCATTCATGTTTGCTGCGGATCTTTTCAAAGAACTTAATATGGAGGCGGAAATATGTTTTATCAAACTGGCTTCTTATAAAGGCACAAAATCCACCGGCAACGTGATCACTTCCATCGGCCTTGATGAATCTTTAAAGAACAGGCACGTTATAATCGTAGAAGATATTGTAGATACCGGCAAGACCTTACATGAATTTTTACCCCAGTTATTGAACCAGCAGCCGGCAAGCTTAAAGATCGCCGCGCTTTTGCATAAGCCGGATGCATTGCGATATCCGCTTACAATAGATTACCTTGGGTTTAGTGTACCTAATAAATTCCTGTTGGGATATGGCCTTGATTATGATGGTCTTGGCCGTAACCTGAAGGAAATTTACCAGTTAGTGGAGAGTTAAGCGGGCAACATAAATGAAAGAAACAAAGTCTTAGTTCTGGAGATTATAAGTTTTGCTACAATAACCCTTACTTGATACAACGGATCATCCATATTCCTTTGCTGTTATTATTGGCATTTACTGCCAATGCCCAGCATTATTTACGCGGAGAGATAAAGGATGAGAAGAATGAACCCCTTCAGAATGTAAGGATCCTCCTGCATTCCAATAACCATATTTATTATACGGGAACAACCGGCGGTTTCGGGATAAATACAAATTTGCTTCATGATTCTCTTACTTTGACCATGGATGGCTATGAAGCTAAAACCATTAAAGTAAATACCGAGCAATGGCAATATATCACTTTAAAGGTACTGCCTTCAAACGTTAACAGGAACAGGCCGAAATTAATTTCGGTAACAAAGAACTTAAATCAAACCTCAAGGGTCCGTTGGTTCATTGATAATGAGACTTACTTCCAGCTTGTAGAGAATGAATATGTAAATGCAACGAAGTATCCTAATACCGGTTTTGCACTTAATGTAAATAAAGCATCTTATAGTAATGTGCGCCGGTTCATAAATATGAAAAGCGTGGTGCCCCCTGATGCTGTCAGAACAGAAGAACTGATAAACTATTTTAACCTGCATTACCGTGAGCCTTTGGGCGATGATATTTTCAGGATGGAATCCCAGCTCACTTCCTGTCCCTGGGATACAGATAAGCAATTGCTGATATTGAACATCAATGCCCGGAAAGTAGATCTCAATAAGGTACCCCCCAGCAATTTTGTTTTTTTAATTGATGTATCCGGAAGTATGGATATGCCGAATCGTCTTCCGTTACTTAAGGCAGCGTTCCAGCTTTTTGTAAAAAATCTCAGGCCAATTGATACCGTTTCCATTGTTACTTATGGAGGCACAGTAGGTATTTCGTTACAGCCAACAAGCGGGGCTGAAAAAGAAAAGATCATAAAATCAATTGAAGAACTTACTGCCAGTGGCGATACGCCTGGTGAAGCTGCGATCATGACTGCCTATATGTTAGCTAATAAAACTTTTAATAAAAACGGAAGCAACAGGGTAATACTGGCAACCGATGGAGACTTTAATGTGGGGCTTACTTCCGAAAAAGCGCTGGAAGACCTGATCACCAAAGAACGCCAAAGTGGTATTTACCTTACCTGTTTGGGAGTAGGCATGGGCAACTTTAAAGATTCCAAGCTGGAGACACTGGCAAAAAGGGGTAATGGCAATTATGCATATCTCGATGATATCAGGGAAGCAGAAAAAGTATTGGTGAAAGAACTGACCCAGACCTTTTACGCGGTAGCCGATGATGTATTCATGAACCTGCAGTTCAATTCTAAATTGGTTAAAGAATACAGGCTTATCGGCTTTGATAACAAAAGGGACGCTGTATCTGATAGCACCATTGACCTTGAAGGAGGGGAGATCGGGAGTGGTAATAGTGTTCTCGCCATTTTCGAAATAGTACCTGCCAGCAATGAACTTTTTAATGAAGACCTGTTTTCAAAAGATAAGCTTGTGAGTGCAGTTACACGTTACAGTCTCTGCAACGATACCGTGCATGTTGAAATGATAAAAAGCTGTCCTCCTAATTTCACAGCGTTTAAAAATATTGACAGGGAATTCCAGTTTGCAACGGCTGTTGCCATGTTCGGGCTCAAGGTGAAGCAATCAAAATATCTTAAAAATGTTGACTGGCCGGATATACAAGCCATCGCACAGGCGGCTTACGATCCAAATAGTTTTCTCCAGGCAGAATTCCTGCAATTGATAGATAAGGCAGAGAATATCTACTCACGAAAAAAGAAGAAAAAAGGAAATTAAGAGAACATCTCCCGCACTTTATCAAAAAATGATTTCTCATTTTTTTCAGGCTTGGGCTTGAAATTTTCTGAGTGCTGCATTTTATCCAGCATATCTTTTTCCTGCGGCGATACATGTTGAGGTGTCCACACATTTACCTGTATAAGCTGGTCGCCTTTTTCATAGCTGTTCACGTTAGGAAAGCCCTTGCCTTTTAACCTGAAGATCTTACCGCTATGTGTACCGGGTGGAATTTTAATTTTTGCCCTGCCATCAATTGTCGGCACTTCTATCTGCGTTCCAAATACGGCGTCGGGTATGGAAATGTGCAGGTCAAAAGCAACATTCAAACCATCCCTGTGCAAATGAGGATGTGCTTCCTCTTCTATTAACACAATAAGGTCTCCGTTAGATCCGCCACGTTCGCCGGCATTTCCCCTTCCCCCCACGCTTAATTGCATGCCTTCCTGTACACCTGCAGGTATATCGATGGTTACGGTCTCTTCGCCGTAGATCCTTCCATCACCTTTGCAGGCTGTGCATTTATGGGTGACTGTACTTCCTTCTCCACTACAGGTAGGGCAGGTAGTAACAGTTTGCATTTGTCCCAAAAAAGTATTCTGTACCCTTCTCACCTGGCCACTGCCATTGCAGGTGCCACAGGTTTGTACGCTGTTCTTATCCTTTGCGCCACTGCCATTACAGGTATTGCAAAGCACATATTTTTTTACTTTGATCGTTTTTTGCGTGCCTTTGGCGATCTCTTCAAAATTAAGTTTCAGTTTAACCCGCAGGTTACTGCCACGTGTGCCACGGCTTCTACTGCCCGAACTTCTTCCTCCTCCTCCAAAAAAACTACCAAAGGGGCTGTCGTCTCCAAAGATGTCTCCAAACTGGCTGAAGATATCATCCATATTCATTCCCCCGCCGCTGTATCCGCCACCGCCTCCTCTGCCCGGGCTGAATGCTTGGTGGCCAAACCTGTCGTATTGCGCACGCTTATCCGAATCACTTAAGATCTCATAAGCCTCGGCAGCCTGCTTAAATTTGTCTTCAGCAGATTTATCACCGGGGTTCCTGTCGGGATGATATTGCATTGCTACCTTACGGTACGCCTTTTTAATTTCATCCTGGGTGGATGATTTGGATACACCTAATATTTCGTAAAAATCTATTTTAGACATTTTTTAGATTCTGGTATTTAAGCCGGTTGCAAACAATAAATTTTATATGCCGTCCTTTATTAACGGCTTTGTTGATGAGCATATTATTTTCCAACCACAACTTTTGCAAAGCGGATCAGTTTATTATTCAGGTAATAACCCTTCACGATCTCATCCACTACTTTGCCTTTCATTTTTTCAGGTACCTGAACTTCAGTAATGGCTTCATGTTTCTCTACGTCAAAATCGGTGTTAATACTTTCCATGGGTTTTAATCCTTTCGATTGCAGGATATTCCTCAATTTATTAAATACTAAGAGAATCCCCTCTTTGTTTGTTTCAATGTCGCCGCTTTCTTCAAATTGCTTTTCTGCACGGTCGTAATCGTCCAGTACTTCCAATAATGAAATGATCACGTCTTTACCAGCGGTCTGGATCATTTCCATCTTTTCCTTTGCAGTGCGGCGCTTAAAATTGTCGAATTCAGCAACCAGGCGGAGGTATTTATCTTTCTGCTCCTCCAGTTCTGCCTGTAACTTTTCTGTTACGTCTTCTGCCCCTGCGTTACTAAGATGGGTATTTCCCGGTACATCGGCATCCGCATTGATATTCATTTCTTCGTTTTCTGTTATCATATCTCTTTCTTTCATATACAGGATTTTAAAATTGGTTGCGAAGGTACAACAGTCAAAGATTTTGCCAAGCTTGTTTTGCGGTCAAATTGGCAAATAATCAACGAATATGTGTCTGGTACCCTCAAACTGTATGACATGCACGTACCTTTGAGCCATGAAGAGTATCATTCTTAATAAAAACATCAGCCGGAGGGTAGAATCAGGCCATCCCTGGATATTTGCAAATGAGGTTAACAGAGGCAAAGCGCTTGATTCTGCGGCAAAGGCAGGCGAAGTGGTAAATGTGTATACCCACGATAAGAAATTCATAGGAAGGGGATATATAAACCCTCAGTCGCAGATAATGGTCCGCTTGCTTACAAGAGATAAGGATGAGGTTATTAATGAGGACTTTTTCCTGAACCGGCTAAAAAAGGCCTGGGCGTACCGGCAAAAGTTAGGGTATACGGAAAATTGCAGGCTGATCTTTGGTGAAGCAGATGATCTGCCCCAGCTCATCATTGATAAGTTCAACGATTATTTTGTTATTCAAACACTGGCTTTGGGAATAGATGTGTGGAAGCCGGCAATAGTAAACGCAATAGAAAAAATATTCTCACCCAAAGGGATCTATGAACGAAATGATGTTCCGGTGAGAGAGCTTGAAGGATTGGAACAGCACAAGGGTTTTCTCTCAGCAGAATTTGATACCAATATTATTATAACAGAGAACGGCGTAAAGTATCATGTTGATATTGCCAATGGACAAAAAACCGGTTTCTTTTTAGACCAGCAGGACAACCGCAGGGCTATTCAGCATATTGTAAAGGATGCAGACGTACTGGGTGCATTTTGTTATACGGGCTCATTCGAGATCAGTGCTGCGCATTACGGCGCTAAAAAAGTTTTAGGCCTCGACATTTCTCAAAATGCCATTGATATGTGTGTTAAGAATGCTGCGTTGAATGGCGTTGAAGCCACCTGCAGCTTTGAATGTGTAAATGCATTTGATACATTAAAAGAATGGTCAAAGGAAGGCAGGCACTGGGATGTTGTAATGCTTGACCCACCCTCATTCACAAAGAGCAGGGCAACAGTTGATAAAGCAGTTGCGGGTTATAAAGAGATCAATTTGCGGGGAATGAAACTGGTAAGGCCCGGGGGATTTTTAGTTACTTCAAGTTGCACCAACCTCGTTCAGCCCGGCTTGTTTTTAGAGATTATTCAAATGGCTGCTACAGATGCTAAGCGAAAGATCCGCCAGGTTGTTTTTAATTCCCAATCAGCCGATCATCCCATCATAAGCGGACAGGAAAATACACACTATCTAAAATTTTTGATCGTGCAGGTGACGTAAAGATGAAAATAAAAGAAGAGATTATTTTACTACCTGGAATCTTCCGGAATCAATGATCTTTCCGTTCTTATCCCGAAGCTGGTAAATGTAAATGCCACGATAAAAATCATCCAATGGCAAAGTTATTTTTTGAGGGATGCTGTTCATTTCATTTACTTTCTTTCCCATGAAATTGTAGATCTGTAATGAGAATGACTTATCGTAACCGTAGAGGAAATCAAAATTGATCACCGTAGTGGCTGGAATTGGATAGGGCTTTATCAGTTTTGCAATGGGGTCTCCCGAAGCTTTATTTTGTGCAAAAGATGTAAAAGTTATTCCAATAAGTAAAATAAATATGTAAATAATTTTTTTCAACATAGTAAAAATAGTAAAAATGTTTCAAATAATCAACACTTCGTACATTACTATTTAAAGCTTTGTTTAAGTTTAAATATATGAAAAACAATTTTCATACCATAATAACGGATTATTCCGCGAAAAATTATCAATTTAAAGAATCCAGCAATTCATTTATTGCCCCAAAATTGGGTATATCTCCCGCAGTTTCAAGCACTTGGGCATAACGTATGATCCCATTTTTATCTATAATAAAAGCAGATCTTTTACTAACACCCTTCATTTCCAGTACCCATTCTGCATATAAACTGCCATAAGCGGTTGAAACCTCTTTGTTAAAATCACTCAATAAGGGGAAATTGTATTGCTGGTCTTCCTTGTACCTTCTTAGGGTAAAGACGGAATCCACAGATATCCCGATCACCTCTGCATTCACATTACTGTAACGGCCGATGTCGTCTCTTACCGCACATAATTCTTTTGTGCAGGTACTGGTAAATGCCTGCGGAAAGAACAAGAGTAGAATATTCTTACCATTAAAATCAGCAAGACTTTTTTTCTTTTTATCGGTGTCGTACAAACTAAAATCAGGTGCAGGTTTTCCGATCTCGATACGCATAAACTTGATTTGTGTAAAGATAGCTGTGTAAAAATTGTTAACAGGTATTGCTTCCTTTTGTTTAATTAGCAGGCTAATATTTTAAATCAAAATCAACTTTAATTTATGAACAAATACATTACAGAATTAATAGGCACTATGTTCCTGGTTATGGGTGCAGCATTAGCTGGTGCAATAGGCGCATCATTGTCATTGATGGTTATGATCTATGCCGGGGGCCATATATCCGGGGCGCATTATAATCCTGCCGTAACCCTTTCTGTTTGGATGAGGGGTAAAATAGAAATAAAAGATGCGGTAATGTATTGGATATTTCAGTTTGCAGGTGCATTGATAGCTGCATTATTGATAGTTTATGTATTTGGGATAGAAGGGGGTGCAAATTGTGTAATACCTGATGATGGTGGTACTAAAGCGATCATAGCTGAATTATTAGGAACTTTTGCATTGGCATATGTTGTTTTAAACGTGGCTACTGCAAAAGGCACAAGTGGAAATAGTTTTTATGGTCTGGCAATAGCAGGTACAGTTTTAGCAATGGCTTTTACGTTGGGGAAATTTTCAGGAGGGGCCTTTAATCCTGCCGTGGCGGTAGGCTTGTGCATACAGAAGGCCTTTTGCTGGGACCAGATATGGATGTACTTTGTAGGTGCATTGGGTGGCGGTGCTTTAGCGGCGATCATTTTCAGTTTAAATAATCCTGACGATAAATAACGGCTTCGTCTAAAATAAAAACCCTTCTTAAAAGAAGGGCTTTTTTGTTATCCAAACAATCCATAAAAACAAAAAATCTTTAGTTTGTTAGCACACGATTTTTGAGATTTGGATCGAACATTCAGATATCAGGTATTAATAATATTGTATGGTTTCTGGTTGGAAAAATTCAAGCTATGTTTTGAAAGGGGAACAGTGGGATGACTTGCAGGCAAAATAACATGCCCGGCAAGGACTTGCGTTACTCTTATCATAGGATCGAATCTTTATTTTTTTCAGGTCAGAATATAAACGGATTTTTTATCCTTTTATTATTGATAACTGTAAGGGACTGAACGTTTTTAGAATAAGTCTCGCAGGTAAAAACGCAGGAATTATAAACGTCTTTTTAGTAATATAAAAGCCCCTGCTGTGATGCAGGGGCTTTTTCTATAAACAAGGTGCTTTAATTACTGGTTGTTCTTAGTTAAGGTTGGCTTTGAATTTTTAGCCGTTTTTGTTTTAGATGGAGTTGTTGTTACATCAGTTTTTTTCCTGGCATTATTTTCAACTACCCATTTGTCATAATCTTCAGCACTTAACACATCGCCTGTGAGCGTAATGCTCTTTACTTCATCAATACCCGCAAATTTAATGGTCATGTGTTTGTCAAAATGATTTAAGGCGGCTGCATTGTAAGTAGCAGTGATGGTTCCGGTCTTACCGGGAGCAATTGGTTCCTGCGTATATTTCCCTATGGTGCAGCCACAGGTTGGGCTCGCCTGTTCAATGATCAGGGGTTCCTTACCAATATTGGTTACTACAAAAGTAGCTGTAGTAGGATTGCCTTGTTTGAGTTTGCCAAGGTCCACAGTTTCAGCAGTGAATTTAGCCACATCCGCTACAGTTTTTTGAGCAAACAGAACAGATGTAAAGGTTAAAGCCGCTACTGATAATATCAATTTTTTCATGATTATATTGTTTTTATTATTTCTGATTAATTTTTTAGATCATTTAAGCCTTTATTCTCAGGAGCAGAAGTTCCGGGAGTTTTCCAAACCTCACCTTTAATGGTTATTTGTTTGGTTTGTGCACCGTTATAGGTTACTGTGATGAACTTAGTGAACGGGCCTTCAGCCGCAGCATTAAATCCAACAGTGATCTTAGTGCTTTCACCCGGTGCTATAGCTTTATCTTTTTCCCATTCTGGTGTAGTACAGCCACAACTGGCCTGTACATTAGCAATTTTTAAAACTTCGTTGCTCTTATTCGTTACTTCAAAAACATGCGTAACTGGTTTTCCCTGTGGTACTTTACCAAAATCAAATTCTGCTTCTTTTAGTGTTAAAATAGATTCAGGAACCACGGGGGTCGCATCTGTTTTAACTTCAGTAGCTATTTTTGCTGTAGCCGGAGCTGTTGTCAGTTGCTGGGCATGTAAAGCCGCAACCATACATGTTGCCAAAAGGACTGTAAAGATTTTTTTCATATTGAGTTTTTTAATAAATGAGCTTTTCAAAGATACTAAAACGGATTTATCTCTTTCAAATTGCAGGCCTGTTAGGAGATTTTTAACAAAGCTCCCCTATAATTTATATTTTTGTTGTAGATTAAAGTATATGGATACAAATAACAATAAAGACGCTGCTTTAGCCGATAAGCTGAGTTTTGATAACTTCAGGAACGAGGTGCTGAAAGATTACCGTATAGCCTGCGAAAGCAGGGAAACCAGCCTGATAGGACGAAAAGAGGTGCTGACCGGGAAGGCCAAGTTTGGGATCTTCGGCGATGGTAAGGAAATAGCCCAGGTTGCTATGGCAAAATTCTTCAAACCGGGAGATTTCAGGGCTGGTTATTACAGGGATCAAACCTTTATGTTTGCCAGCGGCCTGGCCACCATTGAACAATTCTTTTCTCAATTATATGCTGACCCCTATGTTGAAAATGACCCCTTTAGTGCGGGCCGGCAAATGAATGCCCATTTTGCCACAAAACTGGTCAGTGAGAATGGCGAATGGCTGGATCTTGTTGATCTGAAAAATGTGAGTAGTGATATAGCGCCTACAGCGGGACAAATGCCCAGGGCCTTGGGACTTGCGTTTGCTTCCAAAGTTTTTAGAAATGTCAGGGAAACAAAAGACCTGAAGAACCTCAGCAATAACGGTAATGAGATTTGTTTTTGTACCATTGGTGATGCCTCAACAAGCGAGGGCCATTTTTGGGAAACGATAAATGCTGCGGGCGTGCTTCAGGTACCCTTAGCTGTTTTTGTGTGGGATGATGGTTATGGGATCTCTGTTCCTAAAGAATACCAAACAACCAAAGGATCGGTTTCTGATGCACTAAAAGGCTTTCAGAAAAAAGAAGGGACAAATGGCATTGACATTTATAAATTAAAAGGATGGGATTATGCAGGGATGTGTGAGATACTGGAGCCTGCGATCCAAAAAATAAGGGATACACATACCCCGGCAGTTTTTCATGTTGAAGAAATTACACAACCCCAGGGTCATTCCACTTCCGGAAGTCATGAGCGGTATAAAAACCAGCAGCGACTGGAATGGGAGAAGGAATGGGATGGATTGAAGCAAATGAGGGAATGGATCATTGCGAATGCGTTGGCTGAAGCTGAAGACCTGGGCAGGATCGAAGAAAATGCCGCATTATTTGCAAAGGAAAGCAAGATAAAAGCCTGGACAAAATTCATCAACCCGATAAAAGAACTGGTTACAAAAACAACAGACATCTTAAAAACTGTTGAACATGCTGATCCTTTAATAAAAAAGCTCTTGGATGAACTATCATCATTGCGTGAGCCAATGCGCAGAGATGTTATGAAAACCATTGCTTCTGTTTTGGATATAGCAGGAAATGTTCCGGGAGCAATTGCTTTAAATGAATTTTATGGTCAGCTCAAAAAAGATAATGCGGATCTATACAATAGTTTTTTATACCATGATGGCCCCAGGTCGGCATTGAAGGTACCGGTTATTAATCCTTACTATACCGATGATGCTGCCATGGTAAATGGCTACGAGGTTTTGAATAAATACTTTGACGAATTATTTTCAACAAACAAAAAAGTAATTGCATTCGGAGAAGACCTTGGCCAGATCGGTGACGTTAACCAGGGTTTTAGCGGACTGCAGGAAAAACACGGGAATAACCGCATTTTTGATACCGGCATCAGGGAACTTACGATCATGGGACAGGGTATTGGCCTGGCTTTAAGGGGACTTCGCCCCATCGCCGAAATTCAATACCTCGATTATTTGTTGTACGGCTTACAACCACTAAGTGACGACGTGTGCACCACGCATTATCGTACAGCGGGACAACAAAGCTGTCCTTTGATCGTACGCACAAGAGGGCACCGGCTCGAGGGTATCTGGCACAGCGGCTCCCCAATGGGCATGATAATTAATGCGCTGAGGGGCATGTATGTTTGTGTGCCGCGTAACATGGTGCAGGCTGCAGGTATGTATAATACATTAATGCAGAGTAATGACCCGGGACTTGTGATAGAATGTTTAAATGGTTATCGCTTAAAAGAAAAACTACCTTCTAATTTAATGGCCTATACTGTACCGTTGGGTGTGCCGGAGACCGTAAAAGAAGGAACGGAAGTAACCATCGTAACCTATGGCTCTACTTTGCGCATTGTAATGGAAGCAACAGAAACACTGGATAAGATGGGTATCAGTTGCGAAGTCGTGGATGTGCAGACATTATTGCCTTTTGATATTGATCATAAGATCGCAGCATCGCTTAAAAAGACCAACCGCATAATTTTTATTGATGAGGATGTGCCCGGTGGTGCAGCAGCATACATGTTCAATAAAGTAATGGAAGAGCAGGGAGGGTATAAATATCTTGATGTATCTCCAAGAACGATTACGGGCAAAGCACACCGCCCGCCTTATGGCAGCGATGGTGATTATTTCAGCAAACCAAATACCGAAGAAATTGTAGCCACAATTAAAGAGATGATGAGTGAGTAAGGAGCAGCTTTATAAGTAGGCTATTTGCGGTACGCTCCGCGACATGATGATCGGCAACCTTCCGGTAAGATGTCTGTGTTTTATGTCTTAAAAAGAAAAATGATGAAACTAACCCTCTACCAGGTAGATGCCTTTACAGATAAACTTTTTGGTGGCAACCCTGCAGCAGTAATCCCATTGGAGCACTGGCTTGATGATGTACTGATGCAAAGCATTGCAGTGGAAAATAACCTTTCGGAAACCGTCTTCTTTGTGCCGTCTGCAGATAAGGGTGCAGATTTCGATATCAGGTGGTTTACGCCCGGGTACGAGATCAATTTATGCGGGCATGCAACACTTGCAAGCGCATATGTCCTGTTCAATATTTTAAAATTTGATAAAGCGGAGATCCGCTTCAGTTCTAAAAGCGGCGTATTAAAAATAAAAAGAGAAGAAGACTGGATATCGATGGACTTCCCTTCCTGGAAGCCGGAGCGGCTGGATATTTATCCCGATGAGCTTCCTGCTATCCTGGGTAACGCCGAGATCATTGGTGTATACAAGAACCGCGATATCCTCGTTGAACTGGCAGATGAAGATGCTGTTAAAAAATGTGAGCCTGATTTTTCGCTCATGAAAAAACACATTGATAAAATGATCATTACTGCCCCGGGCAAAAAGGTAGATTTTGTCTCCCGCTTTTTTGCACCCGGCGCAGGTATTGATGAAGACCCGGTAACAGGCTCTGCACATTCGCAATTAATTCCTTTCTGGAGTGAAAAATTAGGTAATAATGATCTGCATGCCCTGCAATTATCTGCCCGTGGCGGTGAGCTTTTGTGTGCGCAAAGAGGCGACAGGGTTATCATGAAAGGCAAAGCCGTTTACTACATGAAGGGAGAGATCAATATTGAATGAACGTGATGTCATGTTGAGCTTGTCGAAACATGGTAAGAATTCGATGTTACTTGAACGCCTTCGACAAGCCCAGGCTGACAATCCGTTTATTTCAAATTATGATAAACCTTTTGCACATCCTCATCCTGTTCCAGGTGATCAACCATTTTTAAAACCTCGTTGCTTTGGTCTTCATTTAGCTCCATCGGGTTTGACGGTATCCAGGTAAGCTCAGCGCTGATCACTTCAATTTTTCTTTCTTCCAGTGCCTTGCTCATATTGCCATATTCATTGAATGGGGTGCGGATAACAATATTACCATCTGCATCTTCACCTATTTCTTCCAGGCCATTATCGATAAGTTCCAGCTCAAGGTCATCAATATTCAAACCGTTGTTCTTTATTTTGAATTCACTCATGTGCTTAAACCCAAAAGCCACGCTGCCGCTGGTGCCCAATGCGCCATGTCCTTTCGTAAAATGCATCCTTACATTGGCAACCGTTCTTGTAGGGTTATCTGTTGCGGTCTCAACCAGCACTGCAATGCCATGGGGTGCATATCCTTCATACATGATCTCCTCATAATTGCTGGTATCCTTGCCCATCGCTCTTTTAATGGCCGCTTCCACACGGTCCTTGGGCATACCAACGGCCTTTGCATTGATATAACATCTTCTTAAAGCAGGGTTGTTATTAGGATCAGGTCCGCTGGCTTTTACAGCAATGGCGATCTCTTTTCCAATACGGGTAAAGTTCTTTGCCATTTTATCCCAGCGGGCAAACATGCTGCTTTTTCTGACTTCAAATATTCTTCCCATTTTCCGTAGTTAATTAGTTATCCGGTATCTGTTAATTGGTGGAGCCTCATGCGGATTAGTGAGGCAGGGCGCAAATTTAAGGAAAGTACTGGTAAAAAGGATACAGGATGGTGTCAGCAATTTTAAAAAGCTTTTTAAATTTTATGCTCCTATCCTGCATCCTGCATCCTGTATCAAGTGTCATTCTGAATATGTAAGTTTGCTTCTCATAAATAGCATGATATGGATAAAGCAGTTTATTATGCAGATTACCTGCAACTGGATAAGATAACGGGTGCACAGGAACCCGAAAGTTTTAAAGAAGGCAAGGACCCGGCGCACGATGAAATGCTTTTCATCATCATTCACCAGGCCTATGAGCTTTGGTTCAAGCAGGTTTTGTTTGAAGTGAATTCGGTAATAGGCATCATGGATAAACCCGTAGTTAATGATAACTCACCCGAAATGCAAACGGTGGTGCATCGCTTAAAAAGAGTTGTCACCATTCTAAAATTATTGGTACAGCAGATCGACGTAATGGAGACCATGACACCCATGGATTTTTTGGATTTCCGCGATATGCTGCGGCCCGCATCGGGTTTTCAAAGCTACCAGTTCAAAGTGCTGGAGGCAAAACTTGGCTTAAAGTATGAGCACAGGCATGGCCAGAGTTATTATACTTCGCAACTGAAAGAAAAGGACATTGCCATTATAAAAGATGCGGAAAGCGGAAAGTCGGTGATACAACTTATCAATGCGTGGCTGGAAAGAATGCCCTTCATCACCGAAGAATTCTGGAAGAACTATGAACAGGTTTATGTGAATAGCCTTGCAGAAGCCGAGAGAAGTAATGCAGACGCCTTTGCTGCTATTTTCAATGAAGGTCCTGCTGATTCGCAAAGGAATCTTTCATCTAAAGCAAACCGCTCTGCTTTGTTCATTATGATGTACCATGGCTATCCCATGCTGGAGCAGCCTTTTCAATTATTAGACACTTTATTGGAAATTGATAACCAGCTTGCTAACTGGCGCGGTCGCCACATTAATATGGTTAAACGAATGATTGGTACCCGTATTGGTACCGGCGGCAGCACGGGTGCAGGTTATTTACAGGCTGCCATGGATAAGCATTATATTTTTAAAGAGCTGGCGCAACTGAACAGCTTTTTGGTAGACAGGAAGAAGTTGCCGGTGTTACCGAAGCAGGTGGGAGAGAGGTTGGGGTATAATTTTTAGTTTTACCACAAAGACACAAAGGGGTCTTAATAAATATCTTCCTTTGGTATTTTAAGTTTGGATAGAAAAAGCAAATGCATACAACATTCACGATATCGGGCATCCGGAAATTGTCTTGTAATGAAATGATATTTCCCCTTAACATTGGCTTCTAAGGTCCACATTGCACCATCATTAGCACTAATGGGATCCGGGTCATGTGTCTCTATTTTCCAGAAATTAATCCTACCAAGTTTGAATATCCATTTATTCCATTCAGAAGCTGTTAGGTATTGTGTTGTGTTAACAAGCATGGTATCAGGTTTAAAACCCTGGTAGTCTGTCATTTCTTTTGTAGAAAGTATAAAATCGCTACCCTGTTTGTGGAATCTTATTACAACAGGGTTATTGAAGGAGCGTAGCCAGGTGAAACGATAGCTGTCATCAACTCCTTTATAATTATATAAATGAGGTTCGTTAAATGCCGACAAGGAAGCACTGTACCACAGATTAGAGAAGGTATCTAAAGATATTGAATTAGTAATTGAATCCTGCTCTTTCCGATATAGAGGGAAATAGAGATTTGCACGTGCGGCGGAGTCGTTTAAAAGCCTGCTTGAGACATGACCAGCATCCAGCCCTGTAAACTTTATACTATTGTTGATTTTTAAAAAAGAAAATGAATAGTCTCGCAGCAATCTATTTGGCCCCCTGATTTTTTCAGATAAAAGGGTTATTCTGTATTTAAGAAGAACACTGTCTTTTTTATTGATTAAATTTTTATTATTCTTATTGTAAACATAGTAAATGAGAATATCAAACCGGGCTTTTTTTGATACAGGTATCGTTCTGTAATTAAATTTTTTTTTAAATGGACTATTCAGGAAGTCACTGATTGAAATATCGTAAAGTGTTAGTTCTTTGTAAGAACTATATTCATCTTTCTCCAATGGACAAATAACCCGGTCAAAAGATAATTGAGCAATTTCTTTATCTTCATTTTGTTGAAAACGGGTATAAAATTTCTCCCAAAAATTCAGGAATTCCAATGTGTCTTTTCTTAGAACTTCTATATCCGGTGGTTCATCATCTGTCTTGATTTCTGCCAATTGTGTGTCCAGAACTTTAATTTCTTTCCCGCTATTGATCTTTTTATCCGACTTACAGGAGAAGAGGAAAGTTATAAATAAACAGTATAGAATTTGTCTCTTCATTAATAAAGGGGCAATGGCTATTTAAATGTACTATATCTCAGTGGAATTTAAATGGAATTGATCTTCGCTTAGATCAAGGCTGAGCAGGGTAATAATGTACAAGAGTGCGACGCCAATGAAGTTTAATAGAATTACTGTCGCCTGGTACATAAAAATTTAAAGGGAGATGCTTCGTTCCTCAGCATGACAGCTAAATGAGAATACTTGTCCAGTATCCAGTATCCGGCATCCAGTATCCTGTATCAGCTTTCCTTACACCAACTCCTTCAGCTTCTCCACCACCTTATCAACTTCTTCCTTTGTATTGTGTTTACTAAAACTAAAGCGCACCGTTACCTGGTTGGGATTATTGTTGATGGCACGGATGACATGGCTGCCCTGGTCGGCGCCGCTGGTGCAGGCGCTGCCGCCGCTGGCGCAGATATTATTGATGTCGAGGTTAAAAAGGATCATCTCCGACTTTTCCGTCTTGGGAAAACTTGCGCTGAGTACAGTATATAAACTTCTTCCCAATGCATCGCCGTTGAATGCCACTTTAGGAATATGCTTTTTTAATTCGTCCATCATGTAATACTTCAGCGTACCGATATAAGCGCTGTCTTCTTCATAATTTGCTGTTGCCATTTCAAGGGCTTTGGCAAAGCCAACGATGCCATAAAGGTTTTCCGTTCCTGCACGCATGTTGCGCTCCTGTGCGCCGCCATGTACCAGTGGTTTTATTTTTACATTCTCGTTGATGTATAAAATGCCAACACCCTTTGGCCCGTGGAATTTATGCGCTGCACCGGTAATAAAATGAACGGGCGTATTTCTAAGATCGAATGGAAAATGCCCCACGGTTTGTACGGTATCACTATGGAAAATGGCATTGTACAGTTTGCACAATTTGCCAATGGCATGGATGTCTAAGATATTTCCTATCTCGTTATTGGCGTGCATTAAAGTGACCAGTGTTTTTTCCTGGCTTGCTGCCAGTAATTTTTCAAGGTCGTCAATATCAACATGGCCATTGGGTAATAATTTTACATAACTCACCTTCGCAACATCTAAATTATCGAGGTGGTCTACCGAATGCGAAACGGCATGGTGCTCAATGGGAGAAGTGATGATATGTTTACAACCAAGGTCCCTTACCGAAGCGGTTATGGCAGTATTGCTGCTTTCGGTACCGCCGCTGGTAAAAAATATTTCGGCCGGGTGTGCATTTAAAATTTTGGCAATGGACTTTCTCGCTGTTTCAATGGCCATGCGGGTCTCCCTTCCATAGGAATAAATAGAAGAGGGGTTGCCGAACTTTTCAGTTAAATATGGCATCATCACTTCCAGCACCTGTGGATCAAGTGCGGTGGTGGCAGCGTTGTCGAAATAAATTCTGTTCATAATTCAGTTCATGGTTAATGGTTCATAGTTCATAGCAGAGTTCACTAACCTGAATAGTCCATGAACTATGAACTATACGCTATGAACTAGCAGCTTCACGTTACATCATCTGCCCTATATCCTGCATCAGCCTCTTTGCAATATTATCGGCCGTAGTTTCAAAATTGCTTTCGGCATAGATACGGATGATAGGCTCAGTATTACTCGTCCGCAAATGTACCCAGTCATCATCAAATTCGATCTTTAACCCGTCTTCTGTATTTACCGGGTGATTCTTATATTTTTCTTTGATCTTTTTAAAAATGTCCTTTACATCTGTACCATTCTCGAGTGTGATCTTATTCTTACTGATGAAATAATCAGGATAAGTGTTTCTTAATTGCTTGATGCTTTTGTTGCTGTGTGCAAGGTGTGTCAAAAAAAGTGCAATGCCGATCAGTGCATCCCGTCCATAATGAAGATCGGGAACAATGATGCCGCCATTTCCTTCGCCACCGATCACCGCGTTTACCGCTTTCATTTTATTCACCACGTTCACTTCTCCAACAACGCTCGGGAAATATTCACCCCCGTGTTTAAGGGTAATATCCTTTAACGCTTTTGTAGATGACATATTGGAAACGGTATTTCCCTTCCTCTTGCTCAACACATAATCAGAAACGGCAACCAGGGTATATTCTTCGCCAAACATGCTTCCGTCCTCGCAAACAAAACATAGCCGGTCAACATCAGGGTCAACAGCGATCCCCAAATGGGCATTGTGCTTTGTTACGGCTTCGCTCAATCCTGTTAAATGTTCAGGTAATGGCTCAGGGTTGTGGGCAAATTTTCCATTTACTTCGCCGTTCAATACTTCGATCTCAGTTACACCCAATGCTTTTAATAATGCAGGAACCGCGATTGCTCCTGTGCTGTTAACAGCATCAACAACTATTTTAAAATTCTTCTTTTTTATGGCAGCCACATCTACCAGCTCATATTTCAATATGGCATCAATATGTTTTTTCAGCAGGCCATCATTTTTTGTATAAGAGCCCAGCTTATCCACTGCAGCAAATTTAAAATCTTCTTTATCTGCTGACTTCAGGATGAGTTTTCCTTCATCCCCGCTGATGAATTCACCCTTACTGTTCAATAATTTGAGGGCATTCCATTCTTTTGGGTTGTGACTGGCGGTAAGGATGATACCACCGGCCGCATCTTCAAATTTTACGGCCATTTCAACGGTAGGGGTGGTACTGAGGCCAAGATCAACAACGTCGAATCCCAGGCCGATCAATGTGTTTGCTACCAGGTTACTCACCATTTCACCACTGATCCTTCCATCCCGGCCAATGACTACTTTATTGTTTTTTGTTTGCTGTAATAACCAGGAGCCATAGGCTGCGGAAAATTTCACAATGTCAACAGGGGTAAGGTTATCATTGGTTTTTCCACCTATCGTTCCTCTTATACCGGAAATACTCTTTATCAGTGCCATTCAATTCTGTTTAGGGAGGGCAAAGATAAGAAAAGGTTGGTTGATGGTTAATAGTTCATAGTTCATAGCGGATACTAATGGGTTTAAGTTTAAATTAAAAGTGCCATGAATCTATATAAGCCGCCATGAACCATCAACCATTAACCATTAACTTTGCCCCATGCAACAGACCTGGTTCAAAGATTGGTTCAATTCTCCTTATTACCACTTGCTCTATTTCAACAGGGATGACAAAGAGGCTGCTGCTTTTATAGATAAGCTTATTAATTATTTAAAACCTGAACCCGGCTCCAGGATGCTGGATGTAGCCTGTGGCAAGGGGAGGCATTCCATTCAATTAGCTGGTAAAGGATTTGACGTTACAGGCATTGACCTTAGCGATGACAGCATTAATGAAGCATTGCAATACCAAACGGATTCGCTTCATTTTTATAAACACGATATGCGCCTGCCCTTTTGGATGAATTATTTTAATTATGCATTCAATTTTTTTACCAGCTTCGGGTATTTTAAAACAAGGCGTGAGCATGACAATGCCATACGTACCATTGCCCAATCCTTAAAAAATAGCGGAACCTTTGTAATGGATTTTCTGAACGTACATTATGCCGAAGATCATTTTGTTCACCAATCCGACAAAGAAATAGAAGGCATTAATTTTATTATTACCAAGTGGTATGACGAGACCCATTTTTATAAAAAGATCGTTGTGGAAGACGAAACCCTGGAGGAGCCACTGATCTATACAGAAAAAGTAGCCAAATTTTCTTTGGGTGATTTTACAGAGATGTTCGCCTACCAGGGCTTACACATTCAGGAAGTTTTTGGCGATTACAATTTTACAAATTATGATGTGAAGAAGTCTCCGCGGATGGTGATGATCGCTAATAAGATCAATAACTGATAATGCTATCGTTTAACGGTTCTTATTATTGAACAGCAACCACCTTGCGGTTTCATACATGGCAGAAGTGAGCTGGGATAAATGTTTTTTTACGGAATCCTGCTGCCGGGGACTCAACTCAGGAGCATTAAAGCGTGCAGGCACCAATTCCTCCTTTGGAAAACGGATATTTTTACGATAAAAAAAATCGTCATTCACTACACCGATCCAACCGGGAGCATGATAAATGATAAATGCTGCATTCTCTTTTTTGGAAGAATCAAGCAGGTCCCTGCCCAGCGTGGAATTCAGGTAAGGCTGTTGTATCATGCCTGCTATGGTTGGTAATATGTCGATCTGCGAAACAGTTTCTGTTCTTTTTTGGGGAGCGAGTAAAGACGGGGCATAAAACAAAAGAGGCACATGCTCTTCGCAAAGCCTTTGCTCCGTCCATGAAGCGGGATAAAGTGCCCGGGCATCTCCTTCAACACCATGATCGCCGATGAAAACGAAAATGGTATTTTCGAAGTATGGTTGTTTTTTAGCTGCTTCTATGAATTTTTTATAACAGTAATCGGCATAAGCAAATGCGTGGTATTCTTTCAATGATTCAAAGCCATACTTCTTAAGCTCTTCATCCGGGATTGTTTTGCGCACAAAATCACTGTCTTCTTCCGGGATGTTAAAGGGGCGGTGGTTATCTGCCGTTTGAATAATGGCAAAAAAAGGCTTTTGCTGTTTTGCTAAAACATCATTGGCTTCAAGGAATAAGTTTTTATCACTGATGCCCCATACATTCAGCGGTGCTGATTTATATTTTCCTTCTTCGTAAACCTGAACATCTTTGATATTTGCAATTAATCCCTTGAAATTATTGAACTGGCTTCTTCCGCCTATGAAATAAAATTTTTCATAGCCATCAAAGTCGTTGATGATGGTACGCTGGTTCACTGATTCAGGATTGCGTGTTGCAAATTTGGAAAGCTGCACATCGGGTGTACCGGTAACCGTTGCGAAAACCGCACGGGCTGTGCCGAAGGTTGGAGAAAAACAACGATCGAAGAAAATACCCTGTTTGGTCAGCTCATTAAAATAAGGGGTACTGTTCGTTGGGTTACCGCTCATGCTGCTTTTATACATGGAAAAGCTTTCGCACAAAACCAGCACAACATTGGGCTGACTTTCAAAAGCCCTGCTGCCGGGGTGCACCAGGCGGCTATACCCTCTTATTGTACTGTCGTTCTTATCGAACTGTAAAAAGGCAGCAATATCCCTGTAATATTCCTTTGCTTTAGTATTGTAGTCGGGGTTACGAAAACGAAGCGTGGTAAAAAAATTCTGTAAAGGGTTTAAGGCGAGGTTACTTTTAAATTCATCATTTAAGTTGAATGCCCTGAAAAAATCCAGCGGCTTTAAGGTAAGAAAGCCATAAAGGAACCAGCCCAATATCAGGAGTGCTGCGGCATGCCACCTGCGGCGGTAGGTAAACTTATGGATGTTCATATTCTTTTCCGCAACATCTACGTGCATCCTCCTGAACATCCAGGTCATCATCAGCACAGCACCTATCAAACCTAATAGTATCCAAACAACGGGATAGCTCTGCCATACCATTTGCAGGCTTTCTCTCGGGTCTTCTGCAAAAATGAGCGCATCTGCATTAAGCCTGGCGTTGATATAAGCGAACTGGCCAAAATCGGCACCATAAAAGAACAACACAAGCAGGGTTACCAAACCAAGGTACATGGTCCAGAATTTTTTTAAGCGCAAACTATGAAAGGGAGAAAATTTAGGATAAACTGATAAAACAGCAATAGGAAACAGGATAACGGCTATCCAGCGCAGGTCATATTTTAAGCCAAGCCAGAAAGCGGGGATGAGCTCAAGTATTCCCGTAGATTTTGGTTTAAAGACGATCACCGTTGCGATCCGGAAAGCAGTGAATATGCAGAGGTAGATGAAGAATAGCTTAACTATCCACTGTACCGTTTTGGAAACCCTCCACCTGATGAGCATTGTATGTATTTTCTTATGCCTGTAAAAGAAGCGAATATAATTAAATCCGGGCAGAGAAGACAGCCTGATCAAAGGAACCAACTATCCGTATTCTTCTATTGTTTTTTCTTATTGTTCAGCAGCAGGTATTTTGAAGTTTCATACCAGGCATCGGTAAGTTGCTGAAGCCTGTTCTTCACACTATCCGTTTTTGGTGTGACGGGGACCTTTTCGTTCCCGGTAATAGAAACAAGATCTTCTTTGCCCGTCTTTGTATTTTTCAGGTAATAGTATTCATTACTTATCATGCCGATGGTTTTTACGTCATGGTCAATAATGAAAGCATATTTATTATTTTTCCCGGTATCAAATAAATTTCTTCCAAGTGTATTGTTTGAATAAGGTACTTTGGCAAGCCATGCTATGGAAGGCAGGATGTCAACCTGTGAACTGATATCATGGATCCTTTCCGGCTTTAATAATCCCGGCGCATAAAAAAGCAGCGGCACATGCTCACAGGTAAGCGCTTCTTCTGTCCAGCTTTTTGGAAATATTTCCCCGGCATTTCCCCTTATACCATGGTCGCCAACAAAAACAAAGATGGTGTTGGAAAAGTAAGGTTCTTTCTTTGCTGCTTCCATGAATTTCTGATAGCCGAAATCTGTATAGCGAAAAGCATTCATCTCTTCATTGCTTTCAAATCCAAAGCGCCTGAGGGAATCATTTGAAAAATAAGTAAGCTTGAATTCGTTCCTGTCCTCGCCCGGGATTGTATAGGGGCGATGATTATCTGCCGTTTGAATGATAGCAAAAAAAGGATCCTTCTGTTGCTTTAAAATTTTATTGGCTTCCAGGAAAAGGTTCTTATCACTGATACCCCACACGTCGATCTTCTCTGCTTTATAATCATCCTGTTCGTACAGTTTCAGGTTTTTGATATTGTTGGTTAACAGGCCACGGATATTTGCCCAGGTGGCGCTTCCGCCCAAAAAATAAAAATTATTGTATCCCTTAAAATCATTGATGATGGTATGCTGGTCAACCGCGTTGGGGTTCCTGCTGGCTGTTTTCGGGCTTTCAACATCCGGTATGCCGGTGATCGTTGCCCATACGCCGCGGGCTGTACCATAGGCAGGTGTAAAGCAGCGATCGAAAAAGATACCGTTCTTACATAACTCGTTGAAGTAAGGCGTTGTGTTCAACGGGTTGTTGTACATGCTGCTTTTGTAGGCGCTGAAGCTTTCGCAAATGACCAGTACAATATTTGGTTTGGCCAAAGCCGTATCGGGCATGGTATACGTTCTTTCATAATTTAATTTTTTATCATCCGGTTGCTGCACACCGAGGTATGATGCCAGCATGGGATAATAAGCAGTAACTTTTTTACTGTCATATGTTGAATTTCTAAAATTCAGTGTACTTATAAAACTCTGGAAAGGATTTAATGCAAGGTTTGCTTTAAAATCATCGCTTAAGGTATAAGCATCGCTCCAGCGCAGGGGAAACTGTCCTATTCTTCCAAAAATAAAAACAGCAAATACAAAGAAGGTAAGGATATAGAATAAAACACCGCGTCTTTTATAAAAACTATTTTCCTGCTGGAAGCGGGCAAGTAATCTTCCAAAAATAAGCCTGGCTATAATAAAAATTAAAATGAGGCCCATTGTTATCGTTAGCAATGGATAAGATTCCCACATCATGTTGAAAGAAATGCCTGCATCTTCGAGGTAATTCAAAACAGTTGCATTCAGGCGCTGGTGCAGGTAATCAAAGTGATAAAAATCTATTGCGTAAACCAGTATAACAATAAAAAAAATAAAAGTAAGCAAGATATTCCAGAAGCGTTTTGCCTTGTAATTTTTAAAAGGGTTCAAGGCAGGAATGGCGCAGAGCAGCATCATGGCCAGTCCGATGACAGACGCAACCCTTGCATCAAACCGAAAACCCAGGATAAATGCAGAACCTGAAAACGCTTTCCCGGGGGGATTGAACCTCCAGTAAATTAAGAACCTTGAGATTGTCATAATGATAAGGAAGACCAAAACCACCGAAAATATCCAACGTAAAAGTTTGGGAATTCGTTGTAAAAACAGCATGAAGGATTTTTTATACGTGCACAAATTTAGTTTAATTATTTTTGGCCGGGATTATTTAACACAAACAGCAAATGAAACAATTATTGTCATATGATCAACAATTATTCAGGTTTATTAATAACGGCCTGAGTAATCCTTTCTTTGATTGGTTGATGCCGCTGTTACGCACTGCCCAGTTCTGGTATCCACTCTATCTTTTTTTAGTGCTTCTTGCAGCTATCAATTTTAAAAAGAGCGGATGGATCTGGCTATTCTTTTTTTTCGGCACTGTATTTCTTTGCGATTTTATAAGCGCCAATATCCTGAAGACATACATTGTGCGGCTAAGGCCCTGTAATGAGCCTGAAGTTGCAGATTGGATCAATGTGCTTGTTGGTTATCGTCCCCAGAGCTATAGTTTCGTTTCCGGTCATGCAACCAGTCACTTCGGGATGGCCTCTTTTCTTGTTTACACGTTGCGGCCATTGTTTGGTAAATGGCCTTTTGTATTCTTTTTTTGGGCCTTTTGTATTGCTTTTGCGCAGGTATATGTAGGGGTTCATTATCCACTTGATGTAATATGTGGAGGACTGATTGGAATACTTATCGGATATTTGTCGGGTAGATCGTTTAACAGAAACTACGGTTTACTATAATCATACATGGGAGTGATATTTATAATACTTGGACTGATCCTGCTCAACGGGGTCTTTTCAATGGCTGAGATCGCCCTTGTTTCCGCAAGGAAGGCAAGACTGGAAGCGCAGGCAAATAAAGGTGATGAAAAGGCAAAAGCGGCATTAAAGCTGGCGAACCATCCCGATGTTTTTCTATCTACGGTACAGGTTGGTATTACGCTAATCGGCCTTTTAACGGGTTTGTTCTCCGGCGAGAAACTTAAATTGCCGATCGCCGGATATTTTCAACAGTTCGAGTGGTCAAGAGATTACAGCAATGGAATTGCCACTACCATCATCGTCATCATCCTTACTTATTTTTCACTTGTGCTGGGAGAACTTGTACCTAAACGGATCGGGCTTGCCCGGCCGGAATACATTGCCAAAAACCTGGCAAGGCCAATGGGATGGCTGAGCAAGATCACTTTTCCTTTTATCTGGTTGCTCACCACTTCCACCCACCTCATTGTAAAATTGTTCAACCTTAAAGTGAAGGATAACCAGGTAACAGAAGAAGAAATAAAGGCAATGATATCAGAAGGAAGTGAACACGGCGCTATTGAAGAAGAAGAAAAAGATATTATTGAAAGGATATTTCACCTGGGTGATCGTAATATCACTTCACTGATGACCCACCGCACCGATATCGTTTGGTTTGATGAAGAAGATACCGTACAAACTGTTATAGACAGGTTTGACGCACTTACCTATTCTACTTATCCCATTTGTAAAAAGCAGGTTGATGACATCACGGGCGTCATCTTTGTAAAAGACCTGTTGAAGGCCTCATCGTCAACGGTACTCAGAAGCCTGGCCAAACCTGCCTTATTTGTTCCGGAGAATAACAGTCCTTACCAGTTGCTGGAACAATTCAAATCAACCAAGATCCACAGTTGTTTTATCGTAAATGAATACGGCACACTGGAAGGTATGATAACCCTTAATGATATCCTGGAAGCGATAGTAGGAGATGTGCCGCAAACCGGCCAGGACGAATACGAGATCATTGAACGGCAGGATGGAACTTACCTGGTGGATGCGCAGATCCCTTTTTATGATTTTTTGACACGCTTTGAAAAAACGGAATGGATGAATGAAGGCGAGCACGATTTTGATACGCTTGCCGGCTTCGTATTACATGAGCTGAAACATATACCCAATACCGGGGAGCGCTTTGAATGGAACGGGTTTGATATTGAGATCATTGATATGGATGGTCAAAGGATCGACAAGCTGCTTGTTAAAATATCAGAAGAGTTGAAGGAAGAAATGGGAGAAAGTTAATTTAACCGTTACTTGTTTCTGGTTGCTCGTTAGGAGACTGTTGTGGTTAGAAGTATCCAAACGAGTAACAAGAAACGAGTAACAAGAAACAATAATATTTCTCAAAACTCAAAACCCGTCTTCTCTTCCGGGTTAATAAGCCTGCTGCTCTTCCTGTTGCCGTTCACGATTACGTGTATGATGCTGATCTGTTCTTTTTTGTATTCGAACAGGATATTGTCGGTGATGTCTAGTTTTTTTACGGAAGGGATATTATTCACCTGGTAATAGCTCATTATACCTTCTTCGTGTTGCTCATAACCTAAAAATTGCAGCGCCACCGTTTTGCCATCTGCCTTTATCAACAAATGTTTCTTTACATAATCACTCACCAGGTTGTTCATGGCAGCTTTATCTTTTGTGCCGAGCAGGTCAACATGGGTTTTATAATTCTGTCGAAGTGTTTTTTCAAAATCATCGGTGAATATCTTGCAACTTATTTCCAGGGTCTTGTCTTTGGCATTGTGTTCAATTTCTGTAACACTTACATATATGGGATGGGATGTAAGGGTTGGTTGACTATGTAAAAAGCCGCCAATGAGTAACCACTTAAATAAAAAACTTACCATTTAGCAAAGAGATTAATAAATAAACGTTTCTTTAAAGATATTTGGAAAGCAAAACTAACATAAACATTCAATTGTAAATCGTTTCATGCAGGATTTGGGTTTTTATTTTGATTTGGGATGGCATCATATCATAGCGTGGGACGCACTGGATCATACCTTGTTTATATTGGCTTTAAGCGCCATTTACTTAATTGACAACTGGAAACAGGTCTTGATCTTAATAACTGCTTTTACCATTGGCCATTCGCTTACGCTGGCCTTAAGTGTGTATGATGTTATCCGGGTTGACACTAAACTGGTAGAATTCCTGATACCCTGTACGATCATGGCAACAGCGCTCTTTAATTTTTTTCAAAAAGACTTTAAACCCAGGTCGCTGCGGCTGAATTATTTTTTGGCCTTGTTCTTTGGATTGATACACGGTTTGGGTTTTGCAAATGCCATACGTGACCTGATGATAAACAGCGAAAGCCTGGGCTGGAGTTTATTTGGATTTAACGTTGGGTTGGAAGCAGGTCAGATCGTAGTAGTAACAGGAATACTTCTTTTAAGTTTCCTGGTTGTGAACAAAGCAGGGCTCAGCCGTAAATGGTGGGTATGGACCTTATCCGTTGTTGCGTTTTTGATGGCGGCTAAAATGGCCTGGGAACGCTTGTCGGGGTTATAGAATAATAAATTAAACACTCAATAATATAAAATGAAACAATTAACCGTCATTGCTTTTTTGCTTATCAGCATTTGTGTAAATGCCCAGGACATAAAAAATAACCCGGGCAGTAATCATGGTAACAAATTTGAACAACTGGGAACAATCCTTCCTACACCAAACGAGTATCGTACCGCAAGCGGGGCGCCGGGTCCAAAGTACTGGCAACAGCGTTGTGATTATGATATTACCTGTGAGCTGGATGAACCCAACCGCCGTTTAACGGGCAGGGAAACAGTTACCTATTATAACAATTCACCGGATATACTTACCTATCTCTGGCTGCAGCTGGATGAGAATGAACACAGCAATACCAATAACTCAGGTTACCAGGGAAGTAATTTTATGCCAAGGCAAATTTCAGAAGCGGATATTTCAAGGTATGGCGGTAAAATAGATAAGGACAGGGAATATGGTGTGAACATTCAAAGAGTAGCAGATGCAACGGGCAAGATGCTGAAATATACGGTCAATAAAACAATGATGCGTGTGGAATTGCCGCAGCCGCTTAAACCCGGACAGCAATTTATTTTTAAAGTAGACTGGAATTATAATATCATAGAAAGAACAAAGTATGGCGGACGTGGTGGCTTTGAACATTTTGCTGAAGATGGGAATGATCTTTACACTATGACTCAATGGTTTCCCCGTCTTTGTGTGTACAGCGATTTTCAGGGATGGCAGAACCACCAGTTTGTTGGTTCCGGTGAATTTGCATTGGTATTTGGAAATTATAAAGTGGCCATGACCGTTCCTGCAGACCATGTGGTAATGTCAACCGGCCAGGGACAAAATTACCAGCAGGTATTATCTGCTGCAGAATTCGCACGCTGGCAAAAAGCACAAACTGCAACTGATGTAACCGAGATCGTTACACTTGATGAAGCCACTGCAAAAGAAAAAACAAAGTCTAAAGCAAAAAAAACATGGATATTCAAGGCTGATATGGTTCGTGATTTTGCATGGGGATCTTCCCGCAAATTTATCTGGGATGCCATGCCCACAATGGTTGAAGGCAAGAAGGTAATGTGTATGAGCGCTTATGGAAAAGAAGCCTATTCACTCTACCGCAAGTTCAGTACAAAAGCTGTAGCACATACCATTAAAACTTATTCAAAATTCACCATTCCTTATCCTTATCCTGTTGCACAGAGCCTGGAAGCAGCGAACGGAATGGAATACCCAATGATCTGTTTCAACTTTGGCCGTACAGAAAAAGATGCCAGTGGTAATTACAGCGCCAACAGCACATATAGTGAAGGGACAAAGAATGGTATGCTTGGTGTTGTGATACATGAAGTGGGCCATAACTTTTTCCCGATGATCATCAACAGTGATGAAAGACAATGGACATGGATGGATGAAGGACTGAATTCTTTTTGTGAATACCTGACGGAAGAATTGTGGGATAACAAATTCCCTGTTGGCAAAGGTCCTGCATATAAGATCGTTGATTATATGAAATTGCCAAAGGATCAACTTGAGCCGATAATGACGAACAGTGAGAATATTATCCAGTTCGGCCCCAATGCCTACAGTAAGCCGACTACCGGCTTAAACATTCTTCGTGAAACGATCATGGGAAGAGAGAATTTTGATTATGCTTTCAAAGAATATGCGAGGAGATGGGCATTTAAACATCCAACGCCTGCCGACCTGTTCCGCACAATGGAAGATGCCAGTGCAGAAGACCTTGATTGGTTCTGGAGAGGATGGTTCTATAGTACAGATGCATGTGATATTTCACTGGATACGGTAAAATGGGCCAATCTTTCTACAGATGCGCCTGCTTCTCCAAATACAAATAGTACTACAAGAAAAGTTCCCGTGGCAAAACCACAGCTGAATAATTTTGATGATATCTCCAAGATCAGGAACCGGACCGACAAGTCGATCACTTTTGCAACAGATGCTGATGAATCGCTGAGGGATTTTTACTGGAGGTATGACCGTGGCATTGCAAAAGTGGATACTACTGCTTTTGAATTAACAATACCTGCTTTCCCAACAGAGCCCTATACTGAGGGAGAACGTTTTAATATTGCCGGGAAAAAGAATTTATATGAACTTACTTTCAGTAATAAAGGAGGTTTGGTGATGCCCATCATCATTGAGTGGACATTCAAAGACGGTACAAAAGAAATAGACAGGGTACCGGTTTATGTTTGGCGCAAAAATGAGAACAAAGTGACCAAAACTTTTATGAAGGACAAGGAAGTGGCTTCTATCTTATTGGATCCGCTGAGAGAAACTGCTGATATCAACACAGCTAATAATTCATGGCCTGCTTTTGCGGAGCCAAGTAAATTCCAGTTGTTCAAGGCAAGAGGACCTGCTCCAAGAGGTACCGCCACTATTGGCAATCCTAATCCTATGCAAAAGGAAATAAAATAAGAATAAGTATGATTTAAATAAAAGCTGTCCCGCCCAATGCGGGACAGCTTTTTTATTTGCATCTTTGTAATGATCCAAAAAAAATAAAATGAGATATACCATCCTGCTTCTTTTTGTTTTTTGTTTTAGCATAAGTTCATTTGCAGGAACTGTGGATACGATATCCATATACAGCAACAGCATGCATAAGCAAATAAAAGCCGTAGTGATAAAGCCCGACAGCTACAAATTAAAGAAGAACAGGTTCCCGGTTGTTTATCTTTTGCACGGCTATGATGGCTGGTACAGCAACTGGATCATAAGGGTACCGCAACTAAAAGAATACGCAGATACTTATCAAACCATTATTGTTTGTCCTGATGGCGCCAAAAGCAGTTGGTATTTCAACAGCCCTGTAGATACTAATTACAGGTACGAAACACATGTGGCAACAGAAGTTGTGGATCATATTGATAAGCATTACAGAACCATTGCAGATAAAGCGCATAGGGCGATAACAGGGCTTAGCATGGGCGGACATGGCGCATTGTTCCTCGGCTTAAGGCATGCTGATATTTTTGGTGCAGCAGGAAGTATAAGCGGGGGAATGGACCTCAAAGAAAGTAAGAACCGTTATGATATCAGTAAAAGGGTCGGTGATACCAATACACAATCCAAAGTATGGAATGATATGACGATCATCAGTATGATTGAAGCTTATACCGGCACTCCCCTTAAAATAATTTTTGACTGCGGCGATAAGGATATTTTTATTGAAAGCAACCGGAGGCTTCATGAAAAAATGCGGCAACTAAAGATCCCGCATGACTATACAGAAAGGCCGGGCCAGCATAACTGGGACTACTGGAGAAACAATATCAGCTATCATTTGCTTTATTTCCAAAAATTTTTTTCAATAAAATCCCAATAGTGTGTATTTTTTACACATTAAGCTGTAGATTTACTTCCTAAATTGTTTGCTATGTTTTTAAAGAGATCATTGATCGCAGTTATTGCCATCTTAACAGCTACAGTAAATTTTGCCCAGACCAAAACCATTGTCAGTTCTCCCGATAATAATATCCGGCTGCAGTTCTGGCTGAATGATAAGGGTACGGCTATGTATGATGTATCTTATAAAAATAAACCGGTAGTGCTCCCCTCATCCATGGGTTTTGAATTAAAGCAAACGATGAATAATATTGCATTACCTGCATTAAAAGAAGGGCTCAGCGTAACTTCATCAACAAAGACAAGTTCCGATACCAAATGGAAACCGGTATGGGGCGATACAAAAGAGATCAGGGATAATTATAGCCAGCTAACGGTGAACCTTTCTCAAAAAGCAGATACCGGGATCCAGTTCAATATCATTTTTAAAGTATTTGATGACGGTGTTGGTTTTAGATATGAATTTCCGAAACAAAAAAACCTTAGCCATTTTATTGTTTCAGAAGAAAGAACAGAATTTCATTTGACCGGTGATCACAAGGCATTCTGGATACCCGGTGATTTTGACAGCAATGAATTTTCTCCAAACGTTACCAACCTGAGTGAAGTAAATGGCGAAGACCCAAAATATGCAGCCAATATTTATGCCCACCAGTTCTTTGATCCGTCTTCTGTGCAAACACCATTGATGTTAAAAACAAAAGATGGCTTGTACATCAATATTCATGAAGCAGCCCTGGTGAATTATCCGGCCATGAACCTTCACCTGGATAAAGCAAGTAATACTTTATCATCCGTACTGGTGCCCGATGCATTGGGTAATAAAGCTTATTTACAGGCACCGGCAAAAACACCATGGCGTACAATTATTATTTCCGACAAAGCAACAGATATTCTTGCTTCGCATACCATCCTTAATTTAAATGATCCTTCGGTTATCAAAGATCCGTCATGGATAAAGCCAACCAAGTATGTAGGCGTATGGTGGGAGATGCACGTGGGTAAAGCAAGCTGGGACAGTGCAAGTGGCAAGCACGGTGCAAATACGGCCAATGTTAAGCGTTATATTGACTTTGCTGCAAAGCATGGTTTCAGCGGCGTACTGGTAGAAGGATGGAATGTTGGCTGGGAAGACTGGTTTGGTCAATACAAGGAAAATGTTTTTGATTTTGTAACACCCTATGGAGATTTTGATGTGAAGGGATTACATAAATATGCGGCAGCAAAAAAAGTAAAGCTCATCATGCACCATGAAACATCTGCATCGGTTACCAATTACGAGCGGCAGATGGATACAGCATACCGTTTTATGAAAGCCAATGGCTATGATGCAGTAAAAACAGGATACGTGGGCCATATCATTCCACGTGGCGAGCACCACGACGGCCAATGGATGGTGAATCATTATAACAGGGTAGCAAAGAAGACAGCCGATTATAAGATCATGCTGGCTGCGCATGAACCCGTTCGCCCAACAGGGTTAAGCCGCACTTACCCCAACTGGCTGGCCAGCGAAGCCGCAAGGGGAATGGAGTTCAATGCATGGAGCGAAGGCAACAAGCCACAGCACGATGTGATTCTCCCTTTCACCAGGTTCATGGGCGGGCCAATGGATTATACGCCGGGTATCTTTCAACTGGAATTAAATTACTGGGATAAGAATAAAAAAGAAACCATTCATACAACGCTTGCAAAACAACTGGCTTTGTATGTAACCATCTGCAGTCCTATGCAAATGGCAGCCGACCTGCCGGAGATCTATGAAAAGAAGCTGGATGCTTTCCAGTTCATAAAAGATGTAGCGGTTGATTGGGACGAGAGTAAATACATTGAAGCCGAGCCCGGCGATTATATTACCGTGGCCAGAAAAGCAAAAGGAAAGAATAACTGGTTCCTCGGCGCCATAACAGATGAGAATGCAAGAACAACAAGCGTTGAATTAAGTTTCCTTGACCCGGGAAAAAAATATAACGCTGTTATCTATGCTGATGCAGATGATGCCAGCCAGGATAAAAATCCTTCAGCTTATAAAATAACCAAACAGGTGGTTGACAGTAAAACGGTATTGAATTTAAAGTTAGCGCCGGGTGGGGGAGCAGCGGTGAGTATCATGGCGGTGAAATAAATGTTGGACTGTTAGTTTTTTAATGAATAATTAAAAGAAAATTGATAAATGGGCAGTAAATAATCTATCTCGGGCTGTTTTAAATACTTGTAATAAATTAGTTTCAGGTTAACAAAATTATTGATTTCAACTCCAAACCCTACAGAATAGCCATGATAGATGCCATTTGTATTAATAGCAGGTAAAAACTCCTTTATCTGTTTCGGATTGGTATAACAGATAATGAACCTCGCTGCAAACCAGAATATTCCTACATTTTTTGCATTGTTGCGTTCCCAGGCCCCTGTTTGAAAATACAACCCTGTTGTTATGAAACTATTCAAAAAATTTACCGGGTTACCGGTCTGCGGATCCGTAATTTGACCTGTTTTATATCCTGTTAAAATACGCTCACCCACATGATAAAGAAAACCTTTTTTTGTTGGCTTTTGTGTTCGTTTAAAATAAACAATACCGTCGACTGAAATATTTAAAAGTCCGCTGAGGGGGTTAATATACTGGTTTACCAAATGGTCATTGGTTTTTTGCAAACCACCTATACTGCCCTGACTTTGGAAATTGTTATTAGACACGCCTCCATATATGGAGAGAGGAATAGCTATTTTGCCAGGCTCACCAATAAACAAGCGAATGAAACGTGCGGATGCGTTTACCTGCCCGTTATTCATAAGATCAATAAACCCCGAAGTAAAGATCTCGGGTTTATATTCTTTTAACTTAATGCTATCTTCTTTTTTAGGAGTGATGTTCTGAGCAGTTAAATTCATCGCCCCAAACCAGGGCAACATGACACATGTAATCACCGCTTGTATTATATTATTGAGGCGTATCATTCAGCATAATGAAATTATTCATGCAGAGATCTTTTGAATTTATAACTGAATATTTTTCTGAAATTCCCGCTGGTTTCGAAAAAGTCTACCGGGAAATAGATAAGCTTTTTTCTGCCGAGATAAGATTCGAATACTGCATTATCTAAAACAGATACACTGGGTTCAAACAGGTAACTGCGCCGGTTTACGCTGGCCAGGACGGTTGCGCAAAATTCGGAGCAGTATAATGTATCGTCGGCATTGATCCTGAAAAAAGGATCAAAAACGATTTGTCTTGATGCATATTCGCTCAATGAAGTCTTTAGCCTGTTAAATTCCTCTGCTGAATTATTACATTCCCAAACTGAAAAATAAAAGATATCAGGAAGTTTGATATAAGACTCGAGTGAATCAACGGTCAGTGCGCTTTTTAAAGTACCTGCATTATCAGATACATTGTAAATGCGAACATTTTTTCCATCAGAGAATCCAATGCCTATATGTGTAATGTTGGTATCGATAAGGTTAAATGTATGAGCGATGAGACTTGATTTGGAAGCAGTACCCCGGCAAAACATATAGATGGTATTCTCTTTAAGCCCTAATTGATCATGGGTAATACCAGCGTTCTTTTCCTGTCCAAAGACAATATTCATAGAAATACAAAAGAGGAACAGGGTTAAAAAATGCATCACTTACGTTTTTTCTCAAAACAGATCCCCAGGGCCATAGTGTTTTGTTTGATCTTCAAAGATTCGTTCTTATAAGAGGAAAGATAATCCTGGTATCCTCCCAATGTTATTATAAAGTACCATCCGCCATTTGCCATTACTGTGCGGTAGCCGGCATTCCATACCAGACCTGCGTTATAACCCCAGGAGTTTGTTGTCACCGTTTTGGCAGCACCGGGGTAGTAAAATTCTTTTTTATCATAACCCAGGAAGCTATTCATTATTCCCAATTCAAGAAAAGCATTTGATCTCCTGCTTATGAAATAGTTTTTCTTTACCGATAGGGGGACATTTATGTAGAGTTTTTTACTAAAAACGTTTGTGCCGGATGTATCTGTAAAACTGAATTTAAAAGAAGAGCCGCCAATACCGATATCCACTTTATAGAACTCAGTTATTTTAAATTCTTTTACAAGATCAACAGCTTTGTACAGCATAATCTTTCTCATGTCTGGCATTTTTCCGATCGAATATCCGATCCTTGTATTTGCAATAAGGCTTTGTGAAAATAAATCGGTGCTGAAAAAAGACATCAGCGAAATAAGTATATATCTCATGTATTTATTTTTTATCTGAAATAAGACCATCCCAACACAGGAATGGCCTTATCCCAATTATTAAATTAGCGTTTTGCTATTCACACAAAGCACCAATCACACCCCCAATGACAGCGCCACCTAGTCCACACCATAATCCACAAATACTCGCACCAATCATCCCGCCAGCAAGGGCCCCAGCTACCCAGCAGGGTATCGGTGCTGAACCGCCTTCACCAAATATTACACAAGGCGAATCTTCGCCAGGATTCGGGGCACGCAATTGACCATTAGAAGAAACAGCGTGATAGGTTATAGCAGCCAATGAAAGCACAAGTTCTTTTTCAGCTGGCGGCAGCGCCATTTCGTTGATATGATCAACCTTAGCGACCAAAGCAGTTCTAAAAGCTTCGGGAGACTGGTCACGACTGCCGGTATAAATATCTTTAATAGCACGTTTTGCATCTTTTGATAATGCGCTATTATTAACAAAAGCAGAAAGGTTGAACCCTGGTGTTTTTATTGTTCTGAGGATCGTTCCGGCCATTTCCTCTGATGCCTGGGTTTGTAGCGGGATCTTGCGGGAATAATAATCAAGCGTTGACTGGCTAAGGTCTTTGACCCCGCGGTTTTTTACATCATTGGAAATAATCTGCATCGAACTCATATAATCAATTCCCCTTTGATCATAGGGGTTATTGCTTTGGGCAAGGCTGACCGTATTTACTGTCACAAATAATGCAGCAAATACAAGATTGAGTATCTTTTTCATTTTTTTTTATTTAATAGGGTACATTAAAATTTTTGTTTTCCTGGGTGAATCAAATTCTGACCATCCCCGGTCAAAATAAAATTCACTGGTCATATCTGCCCGGCGGGGGTTTGCAGCTTATTTCGAAATACCATATCATGGAGGGTACAGATTAAACTTCCGGAATGAAAGTTCTGCTAAGATTCAACTCTTAAAATTCAAATACAAGAGAAAAACATCAGAAAAAAATGGATTTTTAGACAGCGATGCCCGATGATAAGATGCGGGAGTTTATAAAATAAAAAACAGGAGGTTGACAGTAAAACGGTTTTGAATTTAAAATTGGCACCGGGTGGGGGATTCGCAGTGAGTATAATAGCAGTGAAGTAAATCAGTGTTCGTTGCTGTTAAAAGTCAGTGAGTTCCTCACTTTTAGTTTACTTCCGCTAAAATTCATTAGAATGCATTTTGTTGTGATGCCTTTTCTCCAAAATGATTTTGGAATATATCCAAAGCTGTTGTTGAAATTCAGGTAGAGGTCTGGGATCCCGTCTTTATCAAAATCACTAACGACAAATTGAATGCCCGGATTTCTGCCATATTTTTCTAATAGTTTTTTATCCTGCAAATAAGGCATGTCAAGCTGAATAAAAGTAAAATCTCTGACTACATGATCCGAACTAAGCATTACTCTTAAATAGAAGTAGGTATGTACTCCACCATTACCAATAAAAAATAGTGAATCTTTTTTATTATCGCCATCCAAATCCCAATTATTTGAATAATTGTAGGATGCATTAACTGACCTGGTTTCGGGATTGTAGATATCCTGCATGTACTTTCTATTTATCCATCCCGGTATATCAGCGTCAACCGAATCTGTTTGAGCATATGAGATTTGAATCATAAATAAGGATACTGTTAGCCATATGAAAGAATTCATTTTACAATTTTTTCTTTAAGACATAAACGGCGCACAGTTTCCATAAAAAAACTCCGGGGATTCCGGAGTTTTTTTATATTATTTTCCTTACGCTTATTGAACCATCACTCTCGACATACTAACCCGCTTGCCCTTGCTGTCAAGTATCTCAACCCAGTAAAGACCCTTACCATTTCGTCTTATATCTACATCTATCTTCTCGTATGATATAGTTTGTGTGTAAGACCTGGTGAATACTTTTATGCCCATATTATTGTAAACAGTCACTGTTAATTGTTTTACCGTGTTGGGTTCAAGATATTGCCTGAGCTGGAAATTACCCGCAGATGGATTTGGATATACTCTCAGCGAGCCTGCTGAATCCGTTACCCTTATCGTATCTGAAACATTCGAACATCCATTTACATCTGTAACGTTCAACCTGTAAAGACCCAGCTGCGAAAAATCTACAAGCAATGTTGCACTTGTTCCACCTGGTACCGGTGCTCCGTTGCGCAACCAGGAATAAGTGGCCGCAGGATTCGGTGTTACAACGGAAGTCAGGGTAGTGGTCTGGCCAGGATATAATACAATATAAGAAGATGGACCTATCACAACATTTGGTAATTGATTTACAGTGAGCAATGCAGAATTTGAAGATGCTGAACCGCATACGCCGCCATTAACAGCAACCCGGTATCGCTGTCCGCTCATACTCACCGGCGGTGCAGTAATAGTAAGCGAAGCTGTCGTAACACCACTGTAAGGTGCACCATTGACGAGGTTAGAAAAAGTAGCACCTCCATTTGTACTTACCTGCCATTGATAGCTTAACCCGCTACCGGTTGCAACAATATTAAAGAGTGCATTATTGCCCAGGCAAATATTTTGATTTACAGGTTGTGTGGTGATCGTGGCGTTTGGCCCCACAGTTACTACCACGCTCCTGGCTGGTGAATTGCAGGTATTACCCCCCACATCAAAAATAATAGTATAACCACCTGATATCATTCCCTGGCCGCTGCTTCCGTCATCATCCATAACAAACAGGTTCCACGTACCGTTGTAATTGCCGGTGAACATGCTTAATGCCGGGGATGCCTGTGAAACATTTCCTGGTCCTGGTGCAGAAAAATTATCAGGTGTGCCGTAATTGCTTGGCTTGTAAGTACCGGTTGGATTAATGCCGGAGCCATTCATCAGGGGTCCGGCATCCGCGAAAGTATAAGTAGCAACTCCTGTACTGTTAGCGCCACCTGCATCCGACATCAGTATCACGTTTTGACCTGATGGCGATTGTAATATAACATCAATATCTTCTGCCTTCGTATGATCTACGTTGTGAAGTATTACCGATCTGACCGTAAGACCTGTTATCGGCAAACCAAACACAGATAACGGCGATGGATAAGCCGTTGCAGCGCCTCCAACTGGAATAGTAATAGCTGTTGGGTTGGTAAACGATTGTGTGGACGCAGGTAAACTCTGTGTGGTAACCTGGTAGGTATATACGCCTGCAGGTGTGGGTTTCACCCATACAGAATCTGTTCCTGTTCCGGCAACATAAGGTACTGTAGCTGCCGGATCCCTAAATAATCCGGCGGCTGGGGACCATATCCCGGGTAATGAAGGGAAACCACCACCACAATTAGTAGTAATGGACAGGCACCAGGAGGTCAATGTGCCCGTTTGCGAAGTAATGCCATCATAAAATCCCAGCGTCCAGGTACCGTTCAGTGATGTTAATAAGCCAGCCCAGTTAACTGATGTTGGGATCATTCCTGTTGGACCCGCAGGGCCAAATCCGCCGGGGCCCGCCTGGGCATCAGCTCTGAAAGTGCCGGTATATGGATTGGTTCCTGCGCTTAAAGGCACTGTTCCGGTTGAACTTATAATGGTATTTACAAAACCCGTACTTGCGCCAGTTCCCCCTGTAGCGCCCAGGTGGTAATCAAGGTTAATGACCTGTCCGTTTGGAGCTCTTAAAACAAATACCATATCACCTATACGTGTGTGAGACATGTTGATCTGTACAGAAATGCTGGTGTTGGTCATGCAGGCAAGGCCTGATACATTAATGCTGTTAGCACTGCCTGCAACGTTATTATCCGGTACGGCAATATTGACCGGCCCTGAGCAGAACAGCGACGTTACGGGGGCCCGTGAAATTTGCAGTAATACCGGGGGATCGCTGACACACATCGATACCGCAGATGGTACTACAACAGGCGCCGGCGGAGTTGAATTAACGAAAGCAGTAGCCGTAGCAGTGCAACCCGTGACTGTAACCGTTCCTGTAACAGTATATATGGTGGATGCTGTCGGTGCTGCATAAACTGCTGCAACATTCCCGCCGGTGTAAGGAATATTTAGTGCACAATCGGTATATAAACCTGCAACCGGAGACCAGCTATAGGTATTAGCACCGCTTGCTGTGAGCAGGTTACAGGGACCACCACAACTACCGGCCGGCGTAACGGAAACAGGCGGCGGCGGTATGCACTGGCTATAAGCGTCGTTGCCCAGTTGCAATATTAAAAAAAGCAATAAGCCGGCACGAAAGAACTGCTTTTTTAAATCGTTGATTGCATTATGTAGGCGTGGGTAAAATTTAATCATGCAGGATTGGTTTGATAATAAAAGGGGGTGACTATACAATTTACAAATAATTTCCCGGCGTTCAAAAAAATATTTATCCGGGAGATTATACACTTTGTCCTGGTTCTTCGGCGGGGCAAGCCATTATACACCGTGCATCTTTTAGCCAGAAGCTGGATAATAAATAGGGTTGAATTTAAAATTAGCGCTGTGTGGAATGTACGGTGAGCATAATGACTGTGAAGTAATTATTATGAGGAGTTCTTAAGAAAATATCTTAGTAGTATACCAAAAAACAGTACTAATGCAACTGCAATTATTAGTTTTAGTGTTTGTTTACGACCCGAATCTTCGTTGCTTTCTGGGGATGAATGATTCTTATAAACAATTCTTAAGATCAATGATGCAAAAAGAAAAGCAACAACACCGATTGTCATGAAGAAGAGTATCCCCAAAAATAAATAACCTAATAAACCAAATACATTCCATTCCATGATCTGAAATTAAAAACTCCGGCTTACCGGAGTCATTTTTAATTTTTAATTCTTCATTTTTAATTTGCTTTACCCACCCGATGTCGTCCTTCCATCCCTGACCACTTTCTTCTTTCCCTTATTCTTCTTTTCCCATTCAATCATCTCGGGTGTCTTTTCTACTTTTTTATTTTTATCAATGGGTACGGCATTTGTTTTTGCTACTTCACCGGGTACTTCAAGATGTCCGCGGTCATATTTTTCAAGCTTTGCAAGCCTTCCGGTACTCACATCATAGTATTTCCATTCTCCATGCCTTACGCTGTATTGCTCGGCCTTGGTGATCTTATAATCGATGATCTCATTATTGCCTTCGCCATATACCGGGATGGTATCATAGGGTGCCTCAGGATCATAACCTCTCCAGGATTCTTCTCTTTCGAGGTCACCCAGGAAAGTATAATATTGCTGAAGACCATGCTTGCCGCCAAGCTTATAAAATTCCACCGCGATGATATCACCTGTTAAATTATACTTGCGCCAGATGCCTTCTTTTTTCCCTTTCACAAAAATGCCTTCTTCTTCATAACCCGGCTCTCCCCTCATCTCATCTACGTGTAAAACCCATTTGCCCTGTTTAAGGTCATTCTTATCAATGGCATTGATAGTATCACCTGCATCATTTAGCTTATAGCTTTTATACTGGGCCTGCCCATTCATCAAAAACAAAAACAGGATGATGATAAGTAACGACAATTGCCGTATTTTTAAAAATAACATGATGATGTTTTTTAGTTTTCTTTTCTTTTATACAAAACGACCGCTAATGAAAAATGTATTCAAAATTACATTAATCCTGCTTTTTATAAATGTTAATTCTCTGCCCGCACAGGTGAAGCCCAGTACGGCTGCTGAAAGATTAAACGGTTTGCAAAAAAGAAAATTGCTGGAAGACAACAGTCTTTTAAAAGATATTAAATTCCGTAATGCGGGCCCGAGTGTTATGAGCGGCAGGGTAGTAGATATAGATGTTAACCCGGCCGACCCAACTGAGTTTTATGTGGCTTATGCCACTGGCGGCTTGTGGTACACCAAAAATAACGGGCAAAGCCTGGTGCCGGTTTTTGATAAGGAAAATGCATTTGGTATTGGGGATATTGCTGTACGTTGGAAATGGTGGCCTGATGGTTTACTTGCAGTTCCAGATAGTATGAAATATAATGAAATTTGGATAGGCACTGGCGAAGCTAACAGTAGCCGTTCATCTTATGCCGGACTGGGGGTTTATAAAAGTTCAGATAATGGTAAAAACTGGGAATGGCTCGGCCTGCCCGAAAGCCATCATATCGGCAAAATAAATTTACACCCCACAGATAATAATATTGCATGGGTAGCTGTACTTGGACATTTATATTCTCCAAATAAAGAACGGGGTGTTTATAAAACCATTGATGGCGGCAAAACATGGAAGCAAACCTTATACGTGGATGAAAATACGGGCGCAGCGGACATGGAGATCAATCCAAAAAATCCTGATGAACTTTATGCTGCGATGTGGTACCGTACCAGGAGGGCATGGAATTTTGAAGAAGGCGGTAAAACCTCGGGTATTTATAAAAGTACGGATGGCGGTAATACCTGGAAGGCAACAGCAGCAGGGAGCGGTTTCCCAACAGGAAATAATGTAGGCAGGATCGGTGTTGCTGTATTTGCGGCTAACCCGAATATTATTTATGCAACCCTGGATAACCAGGACCGCAGGCCGGATACCGCACAGAAAAAAGTGGATACCAATTATGTGCTGAAGGATTTTAAGGACCTCAGTAAAGAAGCTTTTTTAGCGCTTAATAATAATAAGCTCGACAGTTTTTTAGCCAATAATAATTTCCCGGAAAAATATAAAGCCTCTTATGTAAAAGAACTGGTAAAAGATGACCGGGTAAAATCTACTGCGGTTTATGAATATTTATTTGATGCCAATTCCACTCCCTTTCCAACACCGGTCATCGGTTGCGAGGTTTACCGAAGTGATGATGCCGGCAATAGCTGGAAAAAAGTAAATACGAAAGGGCTGAATCTCTACAGCAGTTTTGGTTATTATTTTGGAAAGATCTCCATAAGTAATACCAATGAAAATAAAGTGGTGATCAGCGGGATCAGTCTCATGCTTAGTGAAGATGGCGGTAAGACATTTAAGTCAATGGATAATGATGCAACACACGCCGACTGGCATGGCTGCTGGATGAATCCCAACAAAGACAGTCATTGGATAGCAGGCAATGACGGTGGTTGTAATGTTACTTATGATAACGGCAAACATTGGTTCAAAGCCAATACAGCTTCTGTGGGGCAGTTCTATAACATCACCGTAGATGATGCTAAGCCTTATAATATTTATGGTGGCTTACAGGATAACGGCACATGGTATGGCCCATCAACAACAAAGGAGAGTGACCAGTGGGATTATGAAGGCGTGTATCCATGGAAGCAGATCGGTGGCGGCGATGGTATGCAGGTGCATGCGGATACAAGAGATAATAAAACAGTTTATGCAGGTTCGCAGTTTGGTTTTTATGGCAGAAGAAGTACCGATGGCGGCAGGCGGATATCTATTTATCCCAGGCCCGACCTTGGCGAACCCAAGCTTCGTTACAACTGGCAGGCACCCATATGGCTGAGCAGGCATAACCAGGATATTTTTTATTATGCCACCAATAAATTTCACCGCAGTTTACAAAAGGGAGAAAAGCTTGAACCCTTATCGGGTGATCTTACCAGTGGAACAAAAGAAGGTGATGTTCCTTTTGGCACGGCTACAACACTTGTAGAATCACCGATAAGATTTGGATTGATCTATGTAGGAACAGATGATGGAAATATTCATGTAAGTAAAGACGGTGGATATACCTGGACGAAAATAAATGCCGGCTTACCCAAAGCTGTACAAGGAATGTATGTGAGCCGTGTTATGCCGTCTGCTTATGAAGAAGCGAGGGTATATGCAACATTGAATGGATATCGCAATGATAATTTTGGCGCTTACTTATTTGTAAGTGAAGATCATGGAGCAAACTGGACTCAATTAGGGACTGACCTGCCTGCCGAGCCATTGAATGTGATAAAAGAAGACCCGAAAAAAGAAAATATAATTTACGTCGGCAGCGATAATGGCCTCTATGCTTCTTTTGATAAGGGCAAGACCTTCATGTCTGCAGGCATTAACCTTCCCCGTGTTCCCATTCATGATATTGCCATTCAGCAAAGAGATAATGAAATGGTAATAGGCACACACGGCCGCAGCATTTATATCACCAAATTAGATGCGGTGCAGAAGGCTTATGAAAAAATGATAGGAGAGAAGAAATAAAAAATTGTGGGGATAAGCTCACGCACAGTTTTTTAGTGGAAATATTTCTACAAATGGGGTTGCAGGGTCAGTTACCTGCCCCAATCTGCATCATATCTGCTCAGTGGCATCATGGCATAGATGTTGTCTTATCTATAGAAACAAAAATTTTTAAAATGAGAAAGACGTATTTAATTATTACTGCCGCTGTTGTTGCAGCAGGTTTCACAGCATGTAAGGACACCGCAAATGAAGAAGCAAAGCAAGACGCTACCAGTTTCACAACTTATGTTGATTCGGTAGAAGCGGCTACTCCTGTTTATACAACGGCAAACTGGACAGCCATTGACAATGGCTATAATGAAAGAATGGCAAGGGCCGAAGTATCACTTGCGAAGCTTGAAGCTGCAGACAGGGAAAGAGCAGAAAAAGCCAAAGAAAGATATGCGGTATTGAAAGCGCGTTATGAAACGAATATCAAAGAAGCTGAGGCTGCGGCAAATGCTTCTGCAACTCCTGATTATCGCCAGGTGTTAAGGAACAGGTTATTTGGTGAAGGCAAGATCGGCGCTGATATGCAATTCAATTTTGTTACCGCAGCAAATGCTCACGATGTGTATAAGAATTTTGTAAATACCGTAGAAGATAACAAAAGCAAATACACAAGGGAAGACTGGGATGAGATCAAAGTATTGTACGAAGCTTTGGATACCAGGAAGAACGAAATTGAAAAAGATCTGCCTACCGGTGATAATATGAAAATAGCCAGGTTAAAGACAAAGTTTGCTACAACGATGGCAATACGCAGGCCTTTATCTAAAGCGTCTGAGAATCACGACGCAAAACAATAAGCACAAGCATGTAGAATCAAAATAGAAAAACGCTTCAATTTATTGAAGCGTTTTTCATTGCCCGTAACTGTTTTTAAAATATATTCGGAAAAAAATCTCATGGACATAAAAGAACAATTTGAAAAAGCCGCTGCAAACAGTAAAAACCTGGCTGCAAAACCCGATAATGAAAACCTGCTGCAATTGTATTCTTTGTATAAGCAGTCAACCCAGGGTGATGTAAGCGGTGAAGCGCCGTCCAATCCATTTGATTTTGTAAATAAGGCCAAGTACGAGGCCTGGTCTTCTTTAAAAGGCATGTCAGCAGGAGATGCTATGCAGAAATATGTGGAGCTGGTAAATAAATTAAAAGGTTAAGGGGTTTTAAAACTTTTGTGCCATTGAAATTATATTTAGTAATAAGATAGTGGCCGGTGGGACACCGGCCACGGCGATAGCCGCGGTTGGTGTCCCCACCAACCGCAAGTTGAATAAGTTAAGGTTAGAAGGAATTTTAAAATTTCTCCATATGCAGCACCTTGGGCTCTAAAGTACCCCAGGGAGCCAGTTCCATAACGGGCAATGCTTTTTTGGTGAACTTCCATTCCCTGTTCAAAAAAACAAATTCAGGCGGCGCAGTTGGAAAGCTGATGGTTAATTTACTGTAATCGGCATTTGCAGTCCAGGTGCCGTTATAGGTCACACCGCTTTTTGTAGCCGTCATTGGCCCGTCAAGCAATGTGCCTTTTACAAGTACATAAGTGAAGCCGCTGAACTGGGATGTGATATCAGTTCCATTATCTGTTGCCAGCTTTACCCTGAAATTATTGCCGAGGATCTGGGATTCGAAATAATTTTCTGCCTGGGCCTGCTGTATCTCTGCTATCTTTTCTTTGCAACCAGCTAAGCCGGACTGTAAAGATGCAACAGCAATAAAAATTAGTGCAGCTCCATAAATGGTTTTTAGTTTACCCGGGATAGACCTGGTTATATTTTTTAGTTGCATAATTTATAAAATAACTGCTGTTCAATGTTTCACCGGTAGCTTTTTTACACAATTCTTCCGAAGTATAGTAACGCCCGAATTGATGAATATGTTGCCTGAGCCATTGCAATAAACCGAGGTTATTCCCTGCCGCCAGTTGCTTTTCCAGCGAGCCATCCCGGCCTCCCGCAGCCGCATATAATTGCGCCGCATACAGGCTGCCAAGGCTGTAGGTAGCAAAATAGCCAAAGCTGCCATGGCTCCAGTGTACATCCTGTAAACATCCCCTTTTATCATCCGGCACTTTTATGCCCAGGTATTTTTCATAGTGTTCGTTCCAGTATGCAGGAATGTCCTTTGTTTTGATACTACCCTCAATGAGCATCTTCTCAATTTCGTAGCGGATCATTACATGAAAATGATACGTGAGTTCATCAGCTTCAGTGCGGATCAAAGAGGGCTGTACTTTATTGATACCGGTATAGAATTTTTCAATTTCAATGCCATTAAACTGTTTTGGAAAATATTTTTTGAGCAGGGGAAAATTATGTTGCCAGAAGGCCAGGCCACGGCCCACGCAATTTTCCCAAAGGCGGCTCTGGCTTTCATGAATGCTCAGGCTGCAATATTCGCTAAGTGGTAGGCCATATTCACTTGCAGGTAAGCCCTGCTCATACAAAGCGTGCCCGCCTTCATGAATACAGCTCCAGGCCATATTACCAAGGTCATTTTCATCGATCCTTGTTGTTACCCGTACATCGTCATTATTAAAATTCGTTGTAAAGGGGTGTTCACTTATATCCTGTCTTCCCGCTTCAAAATCAAAATGCATTTGTTTTAAGATCTCTATACCAAACTGCCATTGGATGTCTTTGGGAAAATGCTGGTGCAGGAAAGAATTATCAACGGGTGGTTTATTTTTAATTACATCAAGCAGTGCAGATAATTGCGGCCTGAGATCAGCAAACACTTTATCAGTTATGGCAACGGTAAGGCCTTTGTCATAATCATTCATTAATGCATTGTAAGGATGTTGCTGGTAACCTAATAGGTCGGCTTCCTGTTTTTTTAATGCGATCACCTCATCAAGCGGCTGCTGAAATGTTGCAAAAGAATTCTCTTTCCTTGCCTGTACCCATGCGTGAAAGCTTTTATTGACCACCTCGCTCATCTTCCGCACAAAATCACTGCTGAGTTTTTTGCTTTTGTTGTAATCATAAAGGCTGAGCTGCACATTTTTTTTCTCTTTGTCGTTAAGCCCATCTTTACTATTCAGATTCTGTAGCAATACCCCCATCTTATCATCGGTAAAATGCCGGTGGGCAATTTCGCTGAGTGTGGCGATCTGCCTGCCCCGTATGGTACTCCCTTTGGAAGGGAGATAGGTTTCCTGGTCCCATTGTAAAACCGCCGATGCATATTTTACATCGGCAATTTTTTGCATCGATGATCTGTATTGTTCATATAATGCTGATGAATCCCCCATGCTGGTTTTTTTTGCAAATGTAGAGAAACTGGCAGCTTATTTTATAAAGCCTTGTATTTGTAGATCCAGCTTACGATATCAGTAGGGGGATATTGTCCATTTGCAGTTGTCTTTAATAAGTAGCCGCTAGGCAGGTAAATATTACTGAATATAGAGTTGAAATTATTGTAATCGAATGGAGCGGGAGAAATATTCTTATAGGAGACATAATTGTTTTGCCCAATAAACGACGTATAAAAATCGGGCAAGGACCATAAAGGCGCTGGTGAAAATGCCTTAAATATATTCAGTTTTGTGTGAGGGTTGATCATGTTGTCATAAGTGATGGTCGCTGTAGCAAAGGGTAATATCCCACTAAAGAACCGGTCAAGGACGGGGTTTCCTGTTGGGGAAAGAAATGTTGAATCTGTTGAATTGTAATTAATATTATTCCCCGGATCATAAACTGCGATGTTTGTATCTTTTTTAATGATCAGGGCGTTGCTGTATTGGTATGTAATACCCCGTTTACGTAAGAAATAACCGGCAGAGGGTACACCCGGCGCAGTGCGATGACTTTGCATTACTGAATCTTTGATGAGCCGGCCGCCGTTGTCATACCAGTGATAAAAAATAATAGTATCAGTAAGTAAAGTTGTTAAATTGAGGCTTGATGTTCTGTAGGAGCTGTATGGCAGCATATCATTATTGTTATAGGAGTATATTTCTGTTCCTCCTCCATTATTGGACTGCCCAAAATCATTTATCTCCCATTTTACCAGCGTAACTCTTTTTAAATTATCATAATTGTATTTGTAATAAGCGACCGTATCAGTAATGCTTCCACGTGTTATGGTTTTGTAAAGGGTGTCAATATAATTGCTATCTAAAGCCGGTGGCGGTGGAGGAGGATTTGAATTGCCATTTTGAACCGCATCTTTCTTACAGGCAGATAAAATGATTATAAGCATAAGTATGCTAAAGATCCCTTTCATAAATGAGATTTACTTACAATATAGTAATTTTAGCGCATGATACTAAGCGATATTATAAAAGTACTCGAAGCGGTGGCTCACCCTTCATTGCAGGAGAGCTACGATAATGCAGGCTTGCTTACCGGCAATAATAACTGGGAATGCACAGGTATCATTACAACACTTGACGCAACCGAAGAGGTGGTAATTGAAGCGATCGAAAAGAAGTGTAACCTTATCGTAGCACATCACCCGATCATTTTTGGAGGATTAAGAAAGATCACGGGAAGGAATTATGTTGAAAAGACAATTATCACTGCCATTAAAAATGATATCGCTATTTATGCGATCCATACTAACCTCGATAACGTATTGCATGGGGTTAATGCCGCCATTGCCGATAAGCTTGGCCTGGTGAACAGGAAGATACTTCAGCCAAAAAATGATAACCTGAGAAAGCTTTTCAGCTTTGTGCCTGTTGATCATGCAGAAAAAGTTCGTTCAGCAATTTTTTCAGCCGGTGCCGGCCATATCAGTAATTACAGCGAGTGCAGTTTCAGCAGTGCCGGTAAAGGGACATTTAAGGCCGGTGAAGGAACAAAGCCTTTTACTGGTAAGATCGGTGAAAGGCATACCGAAGAAGAGATAAAGCTGGAGATGATCTTCCCGGCATGGCTGGAGAATAATATCATTAGTGCCATGATCGCTGCTCATCCTTACGAAGAGGTAGCCTATGACATTATTGCCCTTGAAAACCAAAACCAGCAGGTGGGGAGTGGGCTGATTGGTGAATTACCGAAGCCGGTAAGTGAACCTGAACTCCTGGGTCTTTTGAAGGAAAAATTCGGTCTTTCTGTTATAAAACATACGGCCCTCAGGGGCAAACCGGTCAAAAAAATAGCCCTTTGCGGGGGCACCGGGAGCTTTCTTATTGGTGCTGCAATTGCGTCCGGGGCCGACTTCTACATTTCCTCCGACATTAAATACCACGAGTTTTTCGACGCAAATGGCAGGCTTGTCATAGCCGATATCGGCCATTATGAGAGCGAGCAGTTCACGATCGGCCTTTTGCACGAGGTTTTGACGGAAAAATTCCTTAACTTTGCCGTCCTAAAAACAGGGGTTAAAACCAACCCGGTTCTTTACTTCCTGTAATTTCAAAATATCAAATACCAATATAAAAATGGCCGCAGTTAAAGAATTCTCTATCGAAGAAAAGTTGAGCTCACTGGTACTTTTACAAAAAGTAGATTGTAAGCTGGATGAAATTCAGATCCTGAAAGGTGAATTACCAATGGAGGTAAAAGACCTGGAAGATGAAATTGAAGGATTACATGCGAGGCAAACCCGTGTGGAAGAAGAAATAAATGGTATCCAGGAATTCATCGAGCAAAAGAAGGAAGGTATCAAAGAAGCCGAAGCGCTGGTTAAAAAATACGAGAAGCAAAGTGATAACGTAAAGAACAACCGTGAATTTGAAGCGATCAATAAAGAGATCGAGATGCAGACACTGGAAGTAAAGCTTTGCGAAAAAAATATTAAAAACGCAACAGAAGAAATTGCAGAAAAAGCCAGGCAACTGGAAATTGCAAAAAAAGCAGTAAGCAACAAGGAAGGAAATCTTACCGCTAAAAAAGGTGAGCTGGAAAAGATCATCGGTGAAACTGAAAAAGAAGAAAAACATTATAATAAGGATGCCGATGCAGCAAGAAAGCACGTTGATGAGCGCCTGCTGATGAGCTACGACCGTATCCGGAAGAATTACCGTAATGGCCTGGCAGTAGTACCTGTTGAAAGAGACAGTTGTGGCGGTTGCTTCCATGCTATTCCCCCGCAAAAGCAGAGCGAAATAAAATTGCGTAAGAAGATCATGGTTTGTGAGAACTGCGGACGTATTTTAGTAGATACCGACCTGAATGATTCTGTAGTTGTAAAGTAGCTGTTAGCGGTTAGCTATTAGCTTTTAGCTGAACACATAATTTTGTTAGCCCATTCTTTTTAGAAAAAGCTTTTAGCTGTTAACTTTTTTCCTGCTAACGGCTAATAGCTAACAGCTAAAAGCTTTTTTCACTAATTTGCTCTTATTCATATGCTTCAAAAATTACACATACAGAATTATGCCATCATCAGTGAGCTGGAGATCGTTTTTTCGGATAAGCTCAACATCATTACCGGTGAAACGGGTGCAGGCAAAAGTATTTTAATGGGAGCGCTGAGTTTAATATTAGGCGAAAGGGCAGATAGCACCGTATTGCAGCAAAAAGAGATGAAGTGCGTGGTGGAAGGATGGTTCAAAGCAATAGGGAAAAGCGCTATCCTTGATTTCTTAAAAGAAAATGACCTCGACGCAGAAGATGAATTAATGATCAGGCGTGAAATTACAGCCAACGGCAAATCAAGAGCTTTTATAAATGATACACCCGTAAACCTGGTGCAGTTAAAAGAACTCAGCTCATTGCTCGTAGACCTTCACCAGCAGTTTGATACGCTCGAGCTGGGCTCTTCCGGTTTTCAGCAGGAGGTTTTGGATGCACTGGCAGGCAACGGGGAATTGCTGCAGCAATACAAAGAAAGATTTCAGCAATACACACAAACAAAAAAAGAACTGGCCACATTGCAGGCACAGCAAACAAGTGCCAATGCTGCACTGGATTATAATAAATTCCTTTTTGATGAACTGGATGAAGCAGGGTTCAGGGAAAATGAGCTTGAGGAGCTTGATGCGGAATTAAAACTCCTGAGCAATGCGGAAACCGTAAAACAGCAACTGGCAGCCATCTGTTTTGAATTAAAAGAAAGCGAGCAACCCCTGGTGCAACAACTGAGATCGCTATATAATAAATTACTTACGCTCGACCAATACCATACAGGCATTGCAGGTCTTGCTAAACGCTTACAAAGTGCCCAGGTAGAATTGCAGGATATTGCTGATGAAGTAGAACATATCAATGATGGGGTTAATTACAGCGCCGAACGCATTCAACTTGTTAGCGACAGGATCTCGCTTGGATATAAATTGCAAAAGAAACATGGCGTAAATTCCACGGGTGAGCTTTTGGTTTTAAAAGACGAACTGGAACAAAAATTAAATGATATACTTAATATCAGCGAAGCCATCCTTTTAAAAGAAAAACAAACAAAACAACTGTTGCAGCAATGCGAAGAACTGGCAGGTAACATTTCAGCGAACAGGAAAAAAGCCTTAAAACCTTTTACAGAGAACGTAAATAATTTACTGGCCCGTGTAGGCATGCCCAACGCAAAGTTTTTGACAGAAGTACAGCCGCTTGATGTATTGACCGGTGATGGAACAGACAGGATCGAATTTTTGTTTGATGCCAATAAAAGCGGGCGTTTTGAACCCTTGCGTAAAGTTGCCAGTGGCGGGGAGCTGAGCCGGCTGATGCTCTGCATTAAATCTCTGGTAGCAAAAAAGCTGCAGTTGCCTACCCTTATCTTCGATGAGATAGATACCGGCATCAGCGGGGAAGCGGCTAAGCAGGTGGGTAATATCATGAAAGAATTATCGGTTGCTCACCAGTTAATATCCATCACCCACCAGCCCCAGATCGCTGCCAGGGCTGATGCCCATTATTTTGTTTACAAGGCGATCAATAAAGACAAGATCGTAACTTCTATCCGCCTGTTGAACACAGATGAACGCATAACCACCATTGCACAGATGCTGAGCGGCGAAAAACCTACTGCCGCTGCACTACAGAATGCAAGGGAAATGGTGGGCAACTGACCCGGCTATGACCTTACTTTTACTATACCCGTTACAACTGCTCATCATTCCCGGCCTGATGGCGATCCCGTTTTATTTTTTTAATAAATACCTTATTAAAAAGATAAAACCCAGGGAGAGCGGGAAAAACCTGCTTCTTTATTTTGTTATTATGTCTGCAGCGGCTTTTGCCTACATTACCGCCGGGGTTTTCCTGATCATTTGGGTGGGCACTCTCTTAAAATGATCTATTAGCCATTTTTTCCCTTGCGCAGTTTTGAATTGACCGGAATTTTTTATTTTAAGATTAAAGCTATCTTTACCGCACAAAAATCATAAGATGCCATACAACTTACTGAAAGGGAAAAAAGGGATCATATTCGGGGCGCTGGATGACAGGTCCATTGCGTGGAGAACGGCATTGGCCTGCCACGCGGAAGGCGCACAACTGGTCTTATCAAATGCACCCGTTGCCATGCGCATGGGCGAGATCAATAAACTGGCGGAGGCAGTAAATGCACCTGTTATTGGTTGTGATGTAAGCAGCAATGATGATGTAACCAACCTTATGACCAAAGCGATGGAACATTTTGGCGGCGGCTTCGATTTTATATTGCACTCTATCGGGATGAGCATAAATGTGCGTAAAGGAAAACATTATACAGAGATCGATTACGGCTTCAATTCAAAGTCACTGGATATCTCTGCGGTAAGTTTACATCGTGTACTGGCAACAGCAATGAAGATGGATGCTATTAACGAGTGGGGCAGTGTGGTGGCTTTAACCTATATCGCTTCACAACGTGTATTCCCCGACTATAACGAAATGGCAGATGCAAAGGCTTTATTGGAAAGTGTTGCCAGGAGTTTCGGTTATCATTATGGCGTAAAAAAACACGTGAGGATAAATACCATTTCCCAATCACCCGTTCGTACCACGGCAGGCAGCGGCGTAAAAGGATTTGATGGGTTTATGAAGTATGCAGAAAAAATGAGCCCGCTGGGTAATGCCAGTTCGGATGATTGCGCAAATTATTGTGTAATGATGTTCAGTGATATGACAAGGATGGTTACCATGCAAAATCTTTTCCACGATGGTGGATTTTCTTTTACAGGCGTAACTGCGGGTGTTATTGAGCAGATGGAAAAGTAAAACCCCCAACCCCCTCCGCCCCCTGAAGGGGGAACCCGGAGTAAAAATTTTTAAACCTCTTTTTTCTTTTTTAAATTTATAAAAAAAGAGCCTCTTGATTTTTCAAGAGGCTCTTTAAATATTTAGAGGCCAGTTCCCCCTTCAGGGGGCGGAGGGGGTCTTAATATTCATCTTCATTAAAAAAGAAATCTTCCTGGCTCGGGTAATCCGGCCATATGTCTTCCAGTCCTTCATAAATTTCTCCTTCGTCTTCCAGCTCCTGTAAATTTTCTACAACTTCAATAGGAGCACCACTACGGATAGAGTAATCGATCAATTCATCTTTAGTTGCGGGCCATGGTGCATCTTCCAAATGGGAGGCTAATTCTAGTGTCCAAAACATCTTCTAAACGGGTTTAATTTTTTGCAAATGTATATGTTCATACGAAATAACCAAAAGTGTTTTTTAAACGGTCATTTTTGGAAATTATTTTAAACCCGTGGATAAAAGGCTAAAGTCTGTGCTTTTGCCGTTAAACTTGCAATTATTAACTATTTTCGAAGCATGTTAACTGCTAATAATATTTATAAAAAATATGATCATTTAACCGTGTTAAAAGGGGTTGATATTTCCATCAGCAAGGGGGAGATCGTTAGTATCGTTGGGTCGTCGGGTGCCGGTAAAAGCACGCTGCTGCACATTTTGGGCACTTTAGACAAAGCTGATAAGGGCGAAATAATATTGAATGGCCAGCACCTGGAAAAGCTGAACGGGAAAAAATTATCAGCTTTCAGGAACCAGCATATCGGCTTTGTTTTCCAATTTCATCACCTTTTACCCGAATTTACAGCCCTGGAAAATGTTTGCATCCCGGGCTGGATCGGCGGGGGAAAAAAGAAAGATATTGCCATTAAAGCCGAAGGATTGTTGAAAACTTTAGGCCTTGGAGACAGGCTGGAGAATAAACCACAACAGCTTTCGGGTGGTGAACAGCAAAGGGTAGCCGTGGCAAGGGCCTTGATAAACAGCCCGGCGATCGTAATGGCAGATGAGCCTACGGGCAACCTGGATAGTGCTCATGCAAGAGAATTACACCAATTATTCATAGACCTTCGTAATGAATTTGACCAGACTTTTTTGATCGTTACCCATAACGAGGAACTTGCAAAAATGAGCGACAGGGTGCTGATGATGAGAGACGGAAAGATAATTTGATGATTTGATAATTTGAAGATGTACCGATTAGGAGAGCATCCGGCAATGAAGACATCATCAAATCACCAAATCAGGCTATTCTCGGTTTCCACGGAATGTCTTTCACGTTTAAAAGATGTCCGATATATCTCGCCAGTACAAAAAGATAATCACTTAAGCGGTTCAGGTATTTTATAACCAGCGGATCTACGAACAGGTTATTCTCCTGCATATTTACACAAATGCGTTCCGCACGGCGACAAACACAACGGGTAACATGGGCGGTAGAGATGGCAGCATGCCCGCCCGGGATAATAAAAAATTTCATTGGAGCCAACTCATCATTCATCTTATCAATTTCTCTCTCCAGCAATATTATATCCGTTTCTTTCAGGTCGGGGATCTTCATCAATGGTTCTTTATCCGGGTCGCACGCTAAGGAAGAACCGATGGTAAATAAACGGTCCTGTATCTCTTTTAAAATGTTCTTTGAATTTTCGTGTGTAAACTGGTCGCCGGTTAAGCCGATAAAAGAATTCAGTTCATCAATGGTGCCGTAGGCTTCGATCCTTATATTACTTTTTGGAACCTTTGTTCCGCCGATCAGGCTGGTTTTGCCAAGGTCGCCTGTTTTTGTATATATTTTTATTGCCATGGTATTTACCCGGTTTTATAATGTAAAGCAACAAAAATTACCGGGATTAGTTTATTATGCAGTACAATAATTAAGCAGGAACAATACTGGTAACAGGGTTTGCATTTACGTTGTCAGTTTCTATTGAACCATCTTTTAGCCTGATCACCCGGTGGGCATAGTGAGAAATGTCTTCTTCATGCGTTACAAGGATAACGGTATTGCCATCAGCGTGGATCTTTCCCATGATATCCATTATTTCATAAGAAGTTTTAGAATCCAGGTTCCCTGTTGGTTCATCTGCCAGTATGATAGCGGGATTATTTATCAATGCCCGGGCAATGGCCACCCTTTGGGCCTGTCCGCCACTGAGTTCATTGGGTTTATGGTGGCTGCGGTCATCCAGTTTAACCCTGCCCAAAACTTCCATCGCTCTTTCGATCCTTTCTTTTTTACCAATACCGCTGTACACCAGGGGGAGGGCCACATTTTCAGCAGCCGTTAAGCGGGGTAGCAAATTAAATTGCTGGAAAACGAAACCGATCTCTTTATTACGAACTTCGGCGAGGTCATTATCCGGCATGCGGCTTACATCTTTTCCATTTAAAACATACTTTCCGCCTGAGGGTGTGTCGAGGCAACCCAAAAGATTCATCAATGTGGATTTGCCGGAACCGCTGGGCCCCATTAAAGCCACGTATTCATTTTTAAAAATATCCAGTGATATGCCCTTTAATACCTGCAGCTCATTTTTGCCGAGGTAATAGCTTTTGCGGATATTTTCCAGGTGTATGATGCCTTGCATAAATACTGTTAATTAGTTAAAACGTTAATTAGTTAATCCGTGAGACTTCAATTCTTTGTTCTTTATCAGACTAATAAAAGAGCCTGCTATTTTAGAGTACCTACGTATTAACCAATTAACGGATTAACTTTTACTTTTTAATAACCTTCGGTACTTTAAAAAACTGTTCATCATGCATCGCCGCGTTCTTCAATCCTTTCTCCCGGCTGATACTTCCCTTCACTTCATCCGCTCTTAAAATATTTATATTGTCGCTCATGTGCAATAAGGGTTCAACCCCGGTAGTGTCCAGTTCATTCAGTTTTTCTACAAACCTGATCATCTTCTGCAGGTCGTTTTTTATGGCATCTTTTTCCTTATCATCAAATTTTAACCTTGCCAGGTTGGCCAGTTTTTCCACCAAAGCGTCATTTACTTCCATAGAACAAATATAGCAGATAGTTTGCTCCCGATAGCTACCGGGTTTGCAACCGGCTGATTAAAATTATGAATGGAAAAGCGGTAAAGCATCTTCTTCCAGTGCCTGATTTCCTTATCTTCGCCAACTGATGGAAAAGAAAAAAGAAATAGTAATGAGTGGTATTCGTCCCACGGGATTTTTACACCTGGGTAACTATTTTGGGGCCATTCGTAATTATGTAAAAATGCAGGAAGAATTTGAATGCTTTTTTATGGTTGCCGACCTGCATTCTTTAACCACCCATCCCGATACAAAAGAACTTAAAGCTAATGTGCACCGGGTACTGGCTGAGAATATTGCCTGCGGCCTTGACCCGGATAAAGTGGCCCTGTATTGCCAGAGCCATGTACATGAAACGGCCGAACTATACCTGTATTTAAATATGATGGCTTATAAGGGCGAGCTGGAGAAAACAGCCACTTTTAAAGATAAGGTGAGGTTAAATCCCGAAAATGTAAATGCGGGGTTACTAACCTACCCGGTTCTGCAGGCAGCCGATATTCTTTTGCACAGGGCCAAATATGTGCCCGTTGGTAAGGACCAGGAACAACACCTTGAAATGGCCCGTACATTTGTAAACCGCTTTAATCACCGGTATGGAGATGTTTTACCTGAACCCCAGGCGTTTAATTACAACCAGGAACTCATAAAGGTACCTAGCCTTGACGGCACAGGAAAGATGAGTAAAAGTGAGAACCAGATGGCTACCCTGTACCTGGCAGACAGTGATGATATGATACGCAAAAAGATGATGAAAGCCAAGACAGACAGCGGGCCTGTAGAAAAGAATTCCCCCAAACCGGATTATATAGAGAATGTGTTTTTGCTGATGAAACTGGTGAGCAGTGAGGATATGGTACAAAAGTTCGAATCGGATTATGATGAATGTACCATCCGCTACGGCGATCTTAAAAAACAACTGGCTGAGGACATGGTGAATTTTATTTCACCCATCCGTAAAAAGGTAGATGCCATTTTAGCCGATGAGAACAGGCTTAAACAGATCATGGAGCAGGGAGCGGAGAAGGCGAATAAAAGTGCAGCGGCAACCATGAAACTGGTAAGGGAAGCGATAGGACTGAACTATTATTAAGATTTGATTTTTTAGATTGAATATTTGTTTATTTTGTGCAAACGCCAGTAACGGGCTGGCGTTTTTCATGGGATCAAAGTAAGTACTAATGGCAAAAACAAAAAAACCAAAGCATATTGCTGTGGCCGGGAATATTGGTGCCGGCAAAACCACCTTAACGGAAATGCTGAGCAAGCATTATAAATGGATACCACAGTTTGAAGACGTGGACCACAATCCTTATTTGAATGATTTTTACGAAGACATGCCGAGATGGAGTTTTAACCTGCAGATCTTTTTTTTAAACAGCAGGCTCAACCAGCTTTTGGAAATTCATCATGGCACAGAGACGGTGATACAGGACAGGACGATCTACGAAGACGCTAATATCTTTGCGCCCAACCTGCACGACATGGGGCTTATGAGCAAGCGTGATTTTGATAATTACTATAAATTCTTCGAAACATTAAAGACCATGGTTCAGCCACCTGACCTGATCATTTACCTAAAGGCTTCCGTGCCCACCCTTGTTTCGCAAATACAAAAACGCGGCCGGGAGTATGAAGAAAATATCCGCCTGGATTATTTAAAGAAGCTGAATGAGTTCTATAATAACTGGATAGACAGTTATAAAGAAGGCCCTTTACTGATCATTGATGCAGATAAAAATAAATTTGCAGAGAACGAGGAACACCTGGGGCAGATCATCAGCAGTATTGACTCCAAGCTATTCGGGCTCTTTTAGCAGGCTGCAAGCTTCAAGCTACAAGGGGGCAAATATTAAAGCCAGGAACTTTCCTGCATTCGCATGCTTCTCCCTTGAAGCTGGTGCCTTGTAGTTTTCTTAATTCTTCCTAATTTTGCTCATCAATACATAACTTATGAAAACAGTTTTCATTTGCTTATTACTGGCATCGCAATTGAACAGCTATAGCCAGGACTGCAAGGACCTTCCTACCAGGTATTCCTCTTCCAGCGAAGCCATAAACAGAGTTAAGAATTCTACTTTCATATTAAAGGATAAATTACCGGATGACAAAAGCCCGAAGATCGTAAGCGCACATTATTATAGCTGCGATGGGGAGGTTGGTTATATGGTTTACGTGATTGGAAAAAGGGCCCGCTCATATATTCATACGCAGTTGCCAAAAAATATATGGCTGGAGTTTAAGAACGCTGCTTCAAGTGAAGCTTATTATGAAAGCAATATCAGGGACAAATACAAGATCGATCTTAAGAAAATTAATCCGGAATAAATTTTGTTGTACTAATTTTTTTTAGTACAATATTTTTTAGTACAAGAATAAATTTAATATTGAAGCGTATCTTAATCTATGAGCGAATTCTTCATAGCATAAAATACCAGCCCAACGGAGTTCTTCACCCCAAACCTTTCCATCAACCTGTCCTTAATGGCTTCTACGGTCCTGGAGCTGATGTCCATTTTCGCAGCGATCTCAGCGGCGGTAAATTCCATGCACACCAGGGTAAGCACTTCTTTTTCCCTCTCGCTTAATACCACTTCTGATGTAAGGGAGGGATTGAATTTTTGCTTGGAGTAATTTTTCTTTATGAGTACTTTATTTACAAAGGGGTTTAGGTAGAAGCCTGTACGCATCACGTCCATTATTGCCCTTTTGATCTCTGAGGGCTCGGTACTTTTTAAGAGGTAACCGGCAGCGCCGCAATCCATCAGGTGGCCTACGAAGCGTTCATCTTCGTACATGGTGAGTATGATAACACGGATGTTGGGAAAATTCTTGGTGATCAGTTTGGTGCTGTCGATGCCGTCCTTTACGGGCATCTTCAGGTCACATAAAATAACATCAGGTTCTGATTCAGGGATCTTCGCGATGAGCTCCTCGCCGTTATCGGCTTCCATAACAAACTTGATATTGGTATAAGAACGCATGGAAAGGATGACTCCCTTCCTGAAGATCTTATGGTCATCGGCAATGGCAACTTTTATTTCATTCATAAGCATGGGTCTACCGTAAAAATACGGAAAAGAAAATTCATTTTAAACAGATTGGAAATTTTTGCAGTCATAGGGCCTTATATCGCCGGTTCCCTGGGGATCTCTATGGTTACTTTATAGTAGGTATGGCTGGGGTCTATTTCAAAGAATATCCTGCCATTGAGTACTTTAATGCGGCTGGCGATATTCTTTAATCCCAGGCCAAGGGTGCTGTGGTTGAGTTTTTCAAAATCGGCCTGTACAATACCCGTTCCGTCGTGATGGATGCGGAAATACATTTTGTTCCCGCTGTTATTCTGCGTTAAGTGTATGAATCCCGAATTACTGTGTTTTAAAATATTATTTACCAGTTCCTGTATGATGCGGAACACCAGTAATTCCTGTTCCACTTTAAGGCGCACCCGGTAATCATGAAAGCGGGCACTGGCATTTAAGCTGCCACTGGCGCCTATCTTTTGAAAGAGGTCGGTAGCGGCGCTCTCCAGCCCGAAGTTTTTGAGTGTTGGCGGCATCAGGCTGTGGCTTATATTCCTGATGAGCAAAATGGCATCGTCGAGTATCTGCTTGGCGCTGTAAATGCTTTGGAGCTGCTGGGCCTTTTCCTGGTTAACCAGGTTCTCGTTCAGGTAAAGTCGGGCCGTTGCCAAAAGGGGACCGGCATCATCGTGCAGGTCGGCTGCAATACGGTTACGCTCTTCTTCCTGGAAGCGGATGGAGGCATTCAGGAGTATCTGCTGCTTTTCCTCCTCAAGTTTTTTTAACTGGCTGTTGTATCGTATTACCTTCCGCTGGTGAAAAATAACAAAACCAACAATGGCAATAGCCAGCGTAAGCATACCCAATGTTCCCAGAAACATAAAGGGAGTAATTCCTGACGAGCCAGTTTGTAAAAAATACATTTTTTGCAGAGCTGTTATTTAGGATTGTTAAAAGGAAGGTAAGTGTCAAGTTGAGAATTCATAGAGATATCATTAAGATATTGATGATCATTTTTGTTTTCTCTAATGGTTACTGCAATACTTAGCAATACATTTTTTAAAATTGTTACTGAGCTATAAATAATAGTGAATGTATTTCGAAATTGTTCATTGTCGAAGCTATTAAGAGAAGTTATTAGCAAAAAGAAATTGCCAGAAAAGTTAATAATAAAACCAACGGATATCCAAAATATTGCCTTTTGATATATGGGTTCGACTACAGTTTCTTGCATTACTTCAAAGAAAAAGAAAATGATAAATAATAATAAGATAAGGTATTCAAAAATTAGAGGCTGAAGAGGTAAAGCTGGTTTAGGGGCTACTACAAAATCGTATACACAAAAAAAGATAAAGGGAATTATTGAATATAAGAGAAGTTTCCTAACTAACCTGTTCTTTATATAAAGAAAAAAAAGATATGATAATAAAGAATATTCAAGTATATTATATACCCTGGTAACTAAATAATAACTTTCAAATGAGTTATAAATATACCTAGTGATTATAACTAAGGCTACTAGGATAGTTATTACTATGGTATATAAAAAAAATACCTTTCTATTTTTTGTAGTTGCTCTAGAAAGGAAGATCAAACAAAAAATAAAAGGTAGAATTTCAGTGAAATAAGTAATATATTTTAGATTCTGTAAGATAAAAAAATGGTTATTTAATCAAAAATAACCATTGAATCTTATAATCAAAAATAAATTCGCTTGCTAATTAGCAAAAGCACTCTACTAGTAAATCGATAATTCCGTTCAACATGATAATTCAGTTTTTAAGGTTTCTAAGTAATTGTGAAGTGTAAACTTGCACCAAAACCCATCAGCAGGCAACTGCTTAAAACCATGGATATTGCTATATAACCTAACCAAATACAATGCCAGAAAGCCTTTTAAGGGAAAGGATGCGTAAAAAAACCTGCTTATTTAGGGTAAATGTACGAAATAAAAATAGTAAAATTACTATTGAGTAAATCGTATCTTTACCATAGCAATTTTACTATTGAATGAGGTGGGGTCACAGGTGAGCCGGGGAAAAGTACTTTTTATTTCCAGGCAGCTTATTGAATTTTGTAACGGGGCTTTTGATAATGGACAAGGGCCATGGTATTTGCCATAACGCTTAACCATTGTCTTTCAGTTTGGTATCTTGGATTTCAAAGCGGTTTTAAAATTAAGTTGATTGACATCAGCAGCACAAGCACAAACAGGTTCTTCTTGGATAATTGGAAATTGTCTTAATTTTTATTGGATCTTGGATAGTAAATATTAAGTGAACCAATGTCAATCAACTGGTACAAAAATATATAACGGGTAGCCCGCAGAAAAGAGCATTAATGCCCTATTTTGGTTTTGTAGTAATTACTTTTTAACGAGTACAAGTGCATTTGGGATAAGTAGTTTAACGTATAAAAAAGCACGTAAATTTACTAAGTAGTATCTCCTGAATGTTATGAAAATCAACGGGATGAAAAAAAACAGGCACGTTTTTATCCATAGGAATTACTACATATAAGATGAAAATTGTAACTTGAACAAGTTTTATACTAACCCCATTAGCTAATACTATGAGTACCGACCAGTTAATCAAGATCGCTATAGCCGATGACCACAAGATCTTCAGGGATGGGATCAAGATGGCCCTTGCTGGCAAAACCAACCTAAAAATGTTATGGGAAGCCGAGGATGGCAAGGATATGATGCACAAGATCGCCATCAAAAAGCCCGAAGTGCTTTTAATGGATATCAGGATGCCCGAGATCGATGGTATCAATGGCATTCAACTCATCCGTAAGGAATACGAGGACATAAAGATAATCGTACTTACCATGTACGACGACCAGCAAATGATCAGCAAGATGATGGAAATGGGGGCAAATGCCTACCTGACAAAAACTACCGACCCGGAAGAAATATACGAAGCCATACTTACCTGTATGAACGATGATTTTTATTTTAATGAGCTGGTGAATAAGGCGGTAATGGGTAAACTGATGCAAAAAAAGAATGTGCGCCAGCACTATGGCAGCAATACCCCGGTACACTTTAATGAAAAAGAACTGAAGATATTACAGCTATTAGCAGAAGATAAGACCACGGAAGAGATATCCAAGATCATCTTTCTGAGTCCCAGGACCATTGAAACCATCAGGCAAAATATGAAAACCAAGGTTGATGCCAAAACCATTGGTGGGCTCATCATGTATGGCATGCGAAATAAGCTCATAGAATAATAAGTCAGGAAAGTATTGAAGAAATCCTGGGTTTAAAAAATAACCAGCCCGTTTCTAACTGCATAAATGGCTAAGCCCACGCGACTTTTTACATCTAATTTTGTAAACAGCGAGTCCCTGTAACTATCGATATGCCTGGGTGTCATATGCATAGCATGGGCAATTTCTTTATAAGTCATTTCTGTGCTCGCTAATTTTAAAAATTCAATTTCTGTATCAGTTAGCATTGATTTTTCCAATGCAGAATGGTTAGCTGAGTCTTTCCTGAAAAGCGATGCTATTTTAACTGTAGTGTGATTGGAATAGTAATATTCACCCGCTGCGATAGTAAGCAATGCATTTTTTAATTCTGAAGGATGAATATCTTTTTTTAAAAATCCGTTAACTCCGGCCTGTAGTAATCGTATCAAGGCTATTTCACTATCGTACATTGTGAGAATAACTATTTTTATTTCCGGGTATTGTTTCGCCATCCATTTTGCGGCTTCATAGCCATCCATTTTCGGCATATTCAGATCCATGAGTACAATATCCGGTTTATAACCTTTTTCCATTGATTGTATTACTTCCAGCCCATTACTGGCTGTGGCAACTACAGTAAATTCATCAAAATTATTGACCAGGCTTGCAAGGGCATCCCTTAAAAGGATATGGTCATCGGCAAGGATGAGTTTATAAGGCAGGTTTGTTCTCATAAGGCATTTCAATTTTTATTTGTGTACAAATATCGGGTGTACTGGAAATACTTAAACTCCCCTTTAATACATTTGCTCTTTTTTTTATATTTAATAAACCTGTTCCAAATCGGTTCTCCTCTGCATAAAAACCCTTACCATTATCATTAATTATTAAGGTAAGTATAGTGTTATCGTAATGCAATCGAATATCTATTTTAGAAGCATTGGCATGTTTTACAATATTGTTTAATGATTCCTGGGCAATGCGAAAAAGTACCAATTCGGTATTTGCATCCATAAAAATAGGATTGCCGGTCGTGGATAAACTGATCTTATACTTCCCCGATTTTGTTAATTGTGCCGCTTCAAACTCTAAAGCTTTTATAATGCCGTTATTTAAGATAATCTCGCTGCTCATACTGCGACTTATATCACTCAGATCGTTAATGGCTTCACTTATCATATTTACAGAGTCATTGATCTGCAATATCGTTTTACCGTTATCTGTGTAATTAAGTGTATTTAGATGCAATTTGGCAAGAGTTAATTTTTGCCCAATATTATCATGTATTTCTCTCGATACATTTTGAAATGTTTGTTCTTGTATTTCAAGGTGGGATTGCAGTAAAGCGTTTTGGTGAAATTCTTTCAGGCTTTCAATATCTTTATAGTATGCATTTTGTTTTTGTTGATAGCGGTAAACAATTATTGTAATAAAGACTACCAAGATAAGTATCAGAATGACTGAAATGAGTATAAAGAATATTATAAATTCTGTGGGTGCCTTAAGCATAAATAACTTTTTATTATAAAAATATAAAGAACTATAAGCGATACATTATAAATTGAAAAAATCTGACTACGAAGTATTATATATTCTGGATTTTTTGGTATAAAAGGGATAAGAGAATTTACAGGAACGCTAATGCATGAATAAAAAAAAATCCCCATAACTATCCAAAATGCTGCTGATCTGACAAGAATTAGAGTAGGTTTATTGTTCATCAAATCTCTTACGTAAAAAAAACAAAAAATAAGTAAGAATAAAGTAGATGATATTGAAGGTTTGATTTCAGTATTTGTTGAAAGAACGACAATAATTAAAGTAATATGAATAAGAAGAGAAAGAATAAATAGTAACACAATTTTTTTTAAATACAAGGATTTATTTAGCAATGCTATAAAAAATAAACCAAGCATTGAGTATTGAAATAGTACTAAAACGTCCTGTATTAAAATTAATTCTTTTTTAGTAAGAATCAAAAAATTGTTGCTATTAACAATTGTATTTGTTGATATTAAGAGCCCTAATAAAATAAAAGTAAAAATATATTTATAATAAACTGGCTTACTTTTTTGTAAATAGAAAATTCCAATAAGCCAAGCTAATCCTATGATACCTGTGCCGAAAAAAACAATGAAATTAGATACCTTCATAGTTATAGTTTGTACTCAATACTAATCTTGTTTTTTTTATAATTTACTCGAAAAACCTCAGTTTTCCCGGATGTTTTCCCCTTGCATTTAAAATTTAAGGTTTCCATCTTTGAAACAGAAGCTGATAAGTATATTGTTCATTTAATCCGTACTCTATTTTATGCGCCAATTGAATTTTAAAAAAAGAATCAAAGCTCCATCATAGGAATCAGGGCAGAATTATTTTTAACCACTACTGTAAAAGTCAAGAAATATGGCTTGATGTTGAAAAGACCATAAAGCATGATCGCGATTATTAAATCTTTAAAAATATATAGCATGGAAGATCCAAATCTTACCTCAGGTTTTGTTAAGTATTGTGAATCACGGGCAGAAAAATTCATCTGCCCGTTTATTTACTCACTAGCTACCAATTTTTCAATCATTTAAAAGTAATCCGATACGGGAACTAAATACAATATTTTTCAAATGTGTTCTTACAAAACCCCATCCCCCCGGCGGTATCGTAAAAACCCCATTGGCAACATAGGGTATTTACACGCTTTATTATCATTGTATATAATTAGAACTTGCGCCTTACGTTATAAGGCTGTAATCCTAACCCTCAAAATGCCTTAAAAACCGAATTTATGATGCAGAATGAAAATATTGGCGAACCCATTAAGGTAATTATCGCTGACGACCACGTACTTTACCGTGCGGGTGTGAAGACCGCCCTGAGTGCCAAAAAAGACGTAAAAGTAATTGCCGAGGCCGATAACGGCATGCACCTGCTGAACATGCTGAAAATGATACCCACAGATGTGATCCTGCTGGATATACAGATGCCTATTATGGACGGTATAACGGCCCTGCCGGAGATCAAGAAGCTATATCCCCATATCCGGGTTATCATGCTTACCATGATGGACGACCACAGCATGATCACCAAGCTGATGGAGATAGGGGCGAACAGCTACCTTACCAAGACCAGCGACAGCGAGATCATTTACGAGGCCATCAAGACCTGCTTTGAACAGGAGTATTATTTTAACTCCCTTACCAATAAGGCCCTGCTCACTAACCTGAAGCAGCGTAATGACGTTACCCCGCAGAAACTCATGCAGCAGGAAGCGCACCTTAATGAAAAGGAAATGATGATACTGAAATTAATGTGCGAGGAAAAGAGCACTAAGGAAATTGCTGACATGGTTGACCTTAGCCCCCGTACCGTTGAAGCCATTCGGGATAAGCTGAAAGTAAAAACGGGGGCCAAGAGCACGGCCGGATTAATAATGTATGCTGTAAAACATAATATTCTTAATGAAGAGCATTGAGCTCATTCGTTTCAACTCTGGTCTCTAAAACTGTAATGAAGAAATGTCCCCCGGAAACGGGGGACTTTTTAATTTGATCTTCCGGAGCAGATAAGGTTAATAGTATATTTGATCCATGAACTATTTCAATTACAATGGTAAACTGCTCAGGGAAAATACCCCGGTCATTGGCGTAAACAGCCGGGGATTACGCTATGGAGACGGTTTATTTGAAACAATGAAAAGCATAAAGGGCAGGATCCTGCTGGACGATGAGCATTTTGCACGTTTGTGGAAGGGGATGAATATGCTGCAGTTCAACCTGGCCGGCCATTTTACACCCGATAATTTACAAACCGGGATACAGGAACTGTTGAAAAAGAACGGGCATGATGATATGGCAAGGATAAGGGTCACTGTTTTAAGGGGAGATGGCGGATTGTATGATGATATAAATCATAACCCCAATTATATCATACAAAGTTGGGCACTGCCCGCCGGTACGGGAGAATGGAACAGCAATGGCCTGGTGTTGGGTATTTACGATGATGCAAAAAAGAACTGCGATGCATTCAGCAGCCTCAAGCACAATAATTTTTTGCCCTATGCAATGGCGGCCCTCCATGCGAAAAAACAAAAATGGAATGATGCGGTCGTTCTGAACAACCAGGGAAGTGTATGTGACAGTAGTATTGCAAATATTTTCCTGGTCAAAGACGGGCTGATCCATACACCTTCACTAGCTGAAGGATGTATTGCCGGCATAATGCGCAGAACCTTATTGCAGTACCTCGCTGCAAATAATATGCAGGTGGTTGAAGGAGAAATATCCATCGATGACCTTATGAATGCAGATGAAGTATTTTTAACCAACTCCATTTATAATATCCGCTGGGTACAAGGTATCGGGGAGAAGAAATATAGTAATGCCCTCACACAAAAAATTTATACAGAATTTCTGCCAAACATTTCCTGAGCTATTCGTTGCTAAGAGAAGGAAAGGATCTTTTGTATAAGGGATCGAAAAACAAACGGGGTTGTCAATTTGCCGGCGGTATTCAAAAAAAAGTTCCGTTGAACCTGGGATTAACAACATTATTATAAATAGAGCCAAAGCGGTAATTAACAGAAAAATAAATATTAGTCCTCCTTTGAGTAGCATATTGTCTTGAACCGGTCAGCAGGTCATTGAGCGTAACGCCATTCCCGGAAATATTGGGATAGACACCTTTGGTAAAATTAGTAAAGCAGGATATGAAGAAAGATAATCCTTTTGCTACCCGGATATCAAGGTTACCACCCACTGAAAATGTATTAATGTTCCTTCCTTTGACCTTTATACTGTCTCCTTCAAATGAATTCAAAAAATTATCCCAGGACGCATTCATACTCATGTTTCCCCATTTTTGAATGAAACCCACATTCAATGACAGGGAATGCTGGAATAACCAGTGTTCAGGTGAAGTGTAAATACTCGAATCAATATAATCATTGTAAGAAGGCCCGATACGGTAAAAAAGCGTGATCGATTTTTTTACGGCATCTTTATAGGGAAAGAAACTGTATTCAATAGCGGGGTGCAGGATGACCTGTAGATCATAATTGCTGTACTCGCTACCCAGGATATTACCAAAACCTCCTACTGACCAGTGACTGTTCAGGCTGCTTACCATGGTAGCGTTGAAAGCTGAGCTGTTATTGCTTATCCGGGTTTTTTCGCCATTATCGTCGATATAGGTGTTTGCAGACTTATAAATGTTTGCATTTAAACTGATCTTTGACTTCTCCGTTACCCTGTTGGCACTGATCCTTGCTGACAATTGGTTATACTTGCTGCGATCATCCGAACCGATAGCAGCACTTGCACTAATATTAAATACCCAGAAATTCCATTTGTCCGTTTTATTGGCAGTTGAATTCATGGCAGTTTCATTTTTTAAAACCGGCACACTAATAGTTATTTTTTCTGCCAGGGAAGTTTGTGCTATGAACCTGGTCAGGCCGGTCTTTAAATAGCGAACCAGTTTTTCCCGATACTCAGCATCTGTTTCAACGCTTGTGCGGTAAAACTTTAAAGTGTCTTCCATTCCCTTAAAATTCTCACGGCCCGAAAAAAACAATTTTAGTTCGATGCCCCCCGAGCCGGTGGATTGTGAAGTGATCATAACGTAAACATTTGCGGTGAAGCGGTCAGGAACAAAATCAACATAATTGATCTCGGTTTTGATATAGTCCATATCACACCAGGCATTGCAATCCACAAATACTTTTATTTCATCTTTATTTTTTGCTTGTGCAGCAATAAGAGCAGGCATTAAAACAGGCATAAGAAAAAGCAGAAGGTATTTCCCCATTTGGCAACATTAAGCTTAGGGAATAAAAATATCTCTTTGCGCATGATACATATTACTTTTATAAATGTTTAACAATTGATTAATTGCAGCTTTGCCGGCTTCGCCCAGGTCAATAGAAAAATCATTAACGTAAAGGTCAATATGCTTACGCATTACTTCTTCACTCATCTCCTGTGAATGCTTGCGGATATAATCATTTAGTACAGGATAACTTGCATAAGCGTATTCAATGCTTTCTCTTATAAGTCTATCAACCTTCTTTTGTATTTCCAGGTTTATATTCCTGCGTATGACAATACCGCCGAGCGGTATGGGATTATTTGTTTTTGTTTCCCAATAATCTCCCAGGTCCATGATCTTGTGAAGCCCTTTTTCTTTATAGGTGAACCGGTTCTCATGGATGATCACACCATAACCTTTACCCTGCAAAACAAAGTCTTCAATTTCGTCATACCGCATAAATATTTTTTTCTCTGCATTGGGAAAAGCGAGTGAAAAAAGAAGATGGGCCGTAGTGTACTTGCCGGGGATGGCAATAGTTGTTTCCTCTACATCCACAATATCACTGATCAGGTCTTTTGCATTATCCCGGCTGATGAGGAGAGGGCCAACTCCTTTGCCCAATGCGCTGCCGCTATTCAATACTATATATTTATCCAGCACCAATGGCAATACCGCGTAACTGAGTTTTGTAATGTCCAGCCTTCCTTCCAAAGCCCACTGGTTAAGCGTTTCCACGTCTTCCAATACCACATCAAACGTTAAACCCCCGGTATCAATTTTTTTATTTACCAGGGCGTCAAAAATAAAAGTGTCGTTGGGGCAGGGGGAGAAGGCGAGCGTAAGGTTCATTTTTAATCGTTGATCCGTTAATTGGTTAATCCGTAAGACCCTTTATTAATTTAGATAATTCTATGTTCAGGCTTTCAATGGCTTCCTTCATTTTCCATTTTGTTTTATTTCTTTCTCCAACGGTGTTGGAAATTGCCCTTAGCTGGAGGAAAGGAATTTTTTCCTGTAAACAAACATAATGAAGAGCAGCGCCTTCCATGCTTTCTACCTGCGGGTTAAATTGATGACAAATCTGTCGCTTTTGCAGGATATCATCAGTCACTTTATTTACCGTTACCCCTTTAACAGCAACTAAAGATGAGCCGGCAAATATTTCATTTTTATTGATCAGCCAGCCATCTTCAAAAGGGAATTCATTTTTATCTGCAAGACCTGCATCAAAAATGGTTTTAAATTCTTCTTCCTGTTCCGTTCCCAGGTCAGCAAAAGCATCCTGTTTTACCAGCACGGTTTGCCCCGGCTTTATATCATTTGTAAAAGTACCTGCAATACCCGCCTGGATGATAAGGTCGTAGGCCATCTGCTGCATTCTTTTTTGAAGATGGTATAAAGTGGGAGGCACCCCTGCGCCGGAGATCAAAACATCAAAACCGGGATTGGCAGCTATAAAAGGCTGAACTTCCTGTTCAGTAGCTGCTATCAGTAAAATTTGCATGGTACAAATTTCGTGTTTAGCATCCATATTTCAGGAATTTGAAGCTACCTTTGCGAAAATTTTTCGAAGTAAAATGGTTTACGTCACCAGGATAGAACATTTTAATGCCGCTCATAAATTATACAACCCCGCCTGGAGCAGGGAAAAGAACGAGGAGGTATTTGGCAAATGCGCCAATGAGAACTGGCACGGGCATAATTTTGAGTTGTACGTAACTTTAAAAGGGGAGCCTGATCCGGGATCAGGATTTGTATTTGATGTGAAGAAACTGAGTGTTATTGTAAAAGAACATATAATAGACAAGCTGGACCATAAGAACCTGAACGTTGAAGTGGATTTTATGAAGGATAAGATATGTTCCAGCGAGAACCTCGTTATTGGTATCTGGAATGAACTTGTACCACATCTCCCCAAAGGCGTTCAGTTGCACTGCCTGAAATTATATGAGACCCCGCGGATCTTTGTTGAATACTATGGTACCTGATCACAGTTTTTTGTAAAGGCTTAGCCAATCTTTTTTCAGATCGCCGGAGGCGACGAGCTTTTCAATTACCGGTTTTACTTTTTCAAAATCTTCATCACTCATGCCGGGAGGTATTACGGCCCTGTGCTCTTTATCAATTATGAAACAAAACTCATTCATAAAGCGTGAAAATGCCAGTCTTAATTCCTCTTTGTGTTTATAATCTTCCTCTTCAACCGGTATGTTCATACTTCCTGCCAGTATTCCCATATTCACGCACCTGATATGCATATCGATCCAGTCAAGCTCAAGACAGGCAGCTATGAACTTATCAATATTAAAACGCTCCAGGTCTTTTTCGGTTAGCATGGTTAGCTATTTATACGCCTGCTTAACAGGTGTACTAATCTACGCTTTTTAATAAGAAATTGCCGGGTTTAAGCAAACAAATCCTAACTTTAATTGTTGTTAACTTTCTTACGGATGTGTTTGAACAGCAGACTTCTGTTTTAGCCATCCATGAATGTGTTCTGAATAGTTTCCCGTAAATTCTTTGGAACAAAATTTAATTATCATCATTACAGTCATGAGTAAAAGAGTAGCTGTTTACCGTAAAGAACATTTCAACGCAGCCCACCGGCTCAATAATCCTGCATGGGATGCGGCAACCAATGAAAAGGTATTTGGCAAATGCAATAACCCGCATTTTCATGGCCATAATTATGAGCTGATCGTAAAGATAACCGGCGAGCCTGATGCGGCTACAGGATACGTGATGGACATGAAAGTATTAAGCGATATGGTACAGGAAAATGTGGTAGAGCGTTTTGATCATAAGAACCTTAATGAAGATACGGTTGAATTTAAAACAGTGAATCCAAGTGCAGAGAACATTGCCATCGTGATCTATAATATTTTAAGGGAAAAGATCGATAAGAAATTCGACCTGCAGGTAAGGTTGTATGAAACAGAAAGGAATTTTGTGGATTATCCAGTAGAGTAAAATGTTAATCTGTTAATTGGTTAATCCGTAAAGCAGTCAATTTGTGGAAGAGTTTGAAGCTATTGAAATTCCTACGGATTAACCAATTAACGGATTAACAGCAAAAAAATAAATAATGGCGTACAAAAAAGTTGAGCAATACGATGACGAAGTAACAGCAGGGCTGATAGAAAATTATCGTAAAAGCTTAAAATTGTTAGGAGAAGACCCCGACAGGGAGGGGCTGCAAAAAACCCCGGAGCGCCTGGCCAAAGCAATGCAATTTCTTACCCATGGTTACGGCATTAATGCAAATGAGATCTTGGAGTCTGCTAAATTCCATGAAGACGTAAGTGAGATGATCATTGTAAAAGACATTGAGCTCTACAGCATGTGCGAACACCATATGTTGCCATTTTACGGCAAGGCACACGTGGCCTATATTCCCAATGGATACATTACCGGCCTCAGCAAAATTGCAAGGGTGGTGGATGTATATAGCCGCCGCCTGCAGGTACAGGAAAGATTAACCCACCAGATATTGAATTCAATAAAGGAAACGCTAAGCCCGCTTGGCGTTGCCGTGGTCATTGAAGCATCGCATTTGTGCATGATGATGAGGGGCGTTGAAAAACAAAACTCTGTCACCACCACTTCTGCATTCTGGGGAGAATTTGAAAAGAATGAAACAAGAAGTGAATTTGTGAAGCTGATCAGCGCCAAATTGCACTAGAACCGTTACACGTTAATCCGTTAATTGGTTAATCCGTGAGGACCTCAAAACTTTGCACAGTAATCTGTAAATCCGCTTATTTGTTAATCTGTTTATTCGTTAATTTGTGACAGACTTTACAATCAGTAGGGTGTTCTACGGATTAACTAATTAACTATTTAACGAATTAACTATGCAGAAACACGCTTACATTTTTCCCGGCCAGGGATCACAATTCAGCGGCATGGGAAAGAGCCTTTACGAAATCAACAGCGTTTCAAAAGAGTTTTTTGAACAAGCGAATGAGATATTGGGTTTTAAAATTTCCGATATCATGTTCAGCGGTAGTGATGAAGACCTGAAACAGACCAATGTTACGCAGCCTGCAGTTTTTCTTCATTCCGTAATTGCTTTTAAAACTTTGCCTGCTGTCAAACCAGCTATGGTAGCGGGACATTCCCTCGGCGAATTCTCCGCATTGGTTGCAAATGATACACTGAGTTTTGAAAATGCTTTGATGCTCGTCTCTATAAGGGCGCAGGCCATGCAAAGAGCCTGCGAAATGAATCCCTCAACCATGGCGGCAGTACTGGCCCTTGCTGATGATAAAGTAGAAGCGATCTGTGAAGACGTAATGAACGAAACGGGAGAAGTGGTAGTTGCTGCAAATTATAATTGCCCCGGGCAACTCGTTATAAGCGGAACCATAAAAGCTGTTGAAATTGCCTGTGAAAGAATGAAAGCAGCCGGCGCAAAACGTGCATTGATCCTGCCGGTAGGGGGTGCTTTTCATTCTCCTTTAATGCTCCCCGCAAAAGAAGAACTGGCCGCAGCAATTGAAGCAACCCATTTTAATGAGCCATCATGTCCTGTCTATCAAAACTATTCTGCAAAAGCAGTTACAGACCCTTCCGAAATAAAAAGAAATTTAATTGATCAACTGACAGGCCCGGTAAGGTGGACACAAAGCGTAGAAGCAATGATCACCGGAGGCGCCACCCATTTTACAGAATCAGGTCCGGGTAAAGTGCTGCAGGGGCTTGTGCTGAAAATAAATAAGGAGATGGTGGTTGATGGCGTGAGTTAGAAACGTTAATCGTTAATTGTTAATCGTGATCCGTTTAATTAGGGGCAAAGTTTGCAATATTGAACTCTCTGCCGATTAACTGATAACCATTACGACGTTACTTCACTATCATAACCGTTCCTTTACGCTGAACAAGATTTCCTTTGTAATCTATTCCCTCCGCCATCCAAACAAATGTTCCGGTTGATTGAGGCTGGCCCTTGATCATTCCATCCCATCCCCTTGATGGATCATTGGTGGTAAACACAACGGTACCCCACCTGTTGTATATGCGGAAATAATGAAAGTCGGGGATGCCAACAGGGATCGCTCTTAAAACATCATTCAATGCATCGCCATTGGGTGTAAATGCAGTGGGTACATAAATATCAGGGCCCTTGTAAGCTTTTATTTTTATATCATCAGTTGCTACGCAGCCAATGCTGTTGAGTGCGGTAACAGTATAAACAATGTCGCGGCTGGCAATGGTGAGCGGGCCGGGAATAAAGGCATCATTCAGTCCCAAACTGGGAGACCATTCATATTGGGTAAAGCCAATATTATTTACATCTGCCGCAAATAACGGTAGTGGCTGGCCTATTGCCAAAGTTGTATCCCTTCCGGCATAAACTATCGCAGGGCGTGTTACCGTAATTATTACCGTGTCTCTTTTTAAAGACAGGCAGCCATTGGCATCAATAACATTTAAAAAATAACTGATCGAGCCGGGTAGTTTGCTGGCAGTAGGTGATGCGATCTGTGCATTATTCAAATAAGAAGGAGGGTACCATGCATAAGAAATTCCACCAGTGCCGGTAAGCCTTGCATCATGGCCATTACAAATTTCCTGGTCTGGCCCGGCATTGGCATTTGGAGCCGGGTTCACAAAAACAGTAACGGTATCTTTTTGTATGCAAATACCGGTAGTGGCCGTTACAATATATTCAGTTGTTATTATTGGCGATGCAACAGGGTTAGCGATCACATTACTACTGAGCGACTGCCCCTGTGTCCATACAAAACTGTCTGCATTGGATATTACATTTAACTGCGCAGTTTTTCCTTCGCAAATAGTTGTATTCGATCCGGCGTCAACTGTTATAACATTATTAAGCGGGACGGTAAAGCCCTGGGTAGTGGTACAATTATTATTGTCTCTAACGGTAACTGTATAACTCCCCGGTAAAAGATTCAACACATTACTGGGTTGAAAATTGATACCGTCGGTTGAGAATGAATGCGGGCTGCTTCCGCCGATAGTATTTACTGTCGCTCTTCCATCTGCGCCACCCAAACAGCTTGCGCCTGTTACGGGAATACTGGTAATTAAAAGATCAGGGTATAGTTGCGTGAGGTTGATGACAAGGCTGTCAACGCATCCCGTTGCGTCCTGCACCTTGAGGATATAAGTTCCAACGGGCAGGTTACTAAATGTATTGCTGCCCTGCCAGGCTCCGTTGTTTATGGAATACTGAACAGGTAATACCCATTCTGCGCCACCTGAAACTATTACCTGGCCCGTTGAAGCGTTAGCGCAGTTTATTTCTGTTTTTGATAAGAGCTCCAGTTCTTTCAATATGATGGTTGAAGAATCCCTGCCATGGCATGTTCCTTCGGTAGAAGTACAATAATAAGTTGTTACGCTGTTTGTTGGTGCTGCAATTGGATCCCTGATGGCGGTATTACTAAGTGTAGGATCAGGATCCCACTGGTAAAAACTATATCCTGTTGAAGCAGTTAACTGGATGGTTGTGTTCTTACAAATGACCGCCGTATCAGGAACAATACCCAAAGTATCATAATCCCTTATTTGAATGAATGCACTATCAGTTGGCGCTCCCGAGGCACATCCTGCCAAAGCATAAATTTTTATTAACTCTATCCCTTCGGGTGTATTATCAATAATGGGTATAACGTTCACAGTAATTTCACTTTGATTGGCAGGGATGGTTACGATATTGGGGAGCGCCTGCATATCTACCCCGTTAATAGCAGTACCTCCATACGAAAGTGCGATGCTTAAGGGAGCAGGATCAGCCTTTGGCCTTATTATTTTGAATGCGCCTGTTGAACATCCTTCTACCAGGTAACTGTTATTCAGCGGGTCTGTCTGCGTGGTGTTTTCAATAGTGATCGCATTGGAAGAAAGGCTTTTTGCTTCAAGGAAAACACCACTGTCGAGGTCAAAGTCGGAAACGTCTGCAATAACCAGTTTTAAATGATAGGTCTCGCAGGGCTGTACCCTTGAAGATGCGGTAAAAAGGGTTACATGGCCATTATGGGTAAAAAAAGTATTTGCTTCATTATTGATAAAATATTGCGGGAATAAGGCGCAGGGTTTTTCATTGATGTTATTTATGGTTACCGGTAAGGTCGTATTCGGTATCAATGCAATATTCCGGAGTCCTGTTATACCCGGCCCTGAGATAAAAAATGCAAAAGCATCATTGAACTGGCTGCAGGAAAATTGTGTATATTCTTCCGAGCTAAAAACATAATTGAACCTGATACTGTCGCCAAGCGGAACAAAGTCGAATTCAAGTACGCAGGCATCATTCGTTACGTCACCGACAATAGCAGAAAGATCAACATCGCCCGGGAAACCCCACACATTAAAAGCAGCAGTGGAAAGTGCGGAATTTACACCATCCCCATCCACACCGAAGTTATTTCGATCTGTTTTAGCCACACCGTTTGTTAATACGATGCCACTATCGATACCAATACTATTACCACCTAAGTTGGTAAAGAACCCAGTCATGGCAGGATGGCCTGTGAGCGTAACATTGCTTACGGTAACGCCCTGGCCAAGCAGCCTTTGTACCAACGCATCTGCACTGCTCACGTTGGTGACCAGTAATTGTGCATTGGTTAGCTGGCTTGAGAATATACCAATGCTTAGCAGCAAGACTATTTTCGTAAAAAAATGCAAATAAGGTTGAAATTATAACCCCTAAGATATTAATAAAAAAGCAGGGATGCAAAAAAGCCCCGTCATTTGGCAGGGCTTTTTTTATAAGAGGTAAAAAGGGGCTTTACAGTGTAGCCAGTACATTATTCATACTGCGTACTGCCTCTGCACTTTTATTGAATGCAGCCTGCTCCTCTTCAGTTAACTTATAATCAAGGATCTTCTCCCAGCCGTTCCTTCCTATGATCACCGGCACGCCTATACAAATGTCTTTTTGGCCATATTCACCTTCCAGGTAAACACAGCAGGGGAATAATTTTTTCTCATCTCTTACTATTGCTTCTACCAGGGCCGCCCCGGCGGCCCCGGGTGCATACCATGCTGAAGTGCCCAGTAAGCCCGTAAGTGTTGCGCCTCCAACCATCGTATCGGCAACAACTTTTTTCAGTGTTTCTGCATCAAGGGAATTGGCAACAGGTGCTCCCTGGTAAGTAGCCAGTCTTGCCAAAGGGATCATTGTAGTATCTCCATGCCCGCCAACAACTACGGCCTGCAGATCGGTTGCAGTACAGCCCATAGCGTTTGATAAATAATATTTGAAGCGGCTGCTGTCTAAAATGCCGCCCATGCCGATGATCCTGTTCTTCGGTATCCCGCTTGATTTCAATGCGAGGTAGGTCATGGTATCCATAGGATTACTGATGACGATAATGATGGCATCGGGTGAATGCTGTAAAATATTTTGGGTAACTGTTTTTACGATGCCTGCATTTATCCCGATCAGTTCTTCCCTGGTCATACCGGGTTTACGCGGAATACCCGATGTGATGACCGCTACATCGGTGCCTGCGGTTTTTGTATAATCATTGGTTGTACCCGTGATCCTGGTATCAAACCCCAGCAGGGTGGCGGTTTGCATCATGTCTATTGCCTTGCCCTCGGCAACGCCTTCCTTGATGTCCAGCAGCACCAGTTCATCGCAAAGTTCTTTGCGGGCAATGTTATCGGCACAGGTTGCTCCTACGGCCCCGGCTCCAACTACAGTTACTTTCATTTAAAAAATATTTATTGTGATGATAATTTTATTTGCTCGCCTTCGGCAAGCCTATGGCGAACGAAGGCGGGGCAAAGATAATTAATTACAGAACTTTTAACTGTTTAGTGTGAAATTCTGGTTAAGTTTTCGCGTTATAAGGCAGCTTAATTAAAATGATCCATGCTTAAAATCCTCCAGCTTGTTGCCTTACTGGCAATACAATTTCATGCATTTTGTGCAGATACAGTGCCTGAGTTTACTGCTGTTTATGACGGGAGGAGGAATACGGTAAAGATCAAATGCCAAAATAGCTTAACGGGTATCAAAGCCTTCATCATCCAGCGGAGCCGTGATAATAGCAACTGGTCGGATATAGCGTTTCAGCAGTCGAATAAAGCCGACATTATTAAAACATTTTACTATGAGGACAAAAAAGCCGGCGAAGGCGAAAATTATTACCGCCTCAAATACATCGGCTCAGATGAGCAGGTGAAATTTACAAACGGGATAATGGTCATCACGGCAGTTACGGAGGGAAAAAAATCCTGGGTGATGTACCCTGTGCCTGTAAAGGATATGCTAACGCTCCAGTACCGGGGATCAGAACCGATCCGGGGGGTCATCACGGTGATGATACAAACCGCTTCGGGCAAAGTAATTACCCGCATGCGAAATTCTTCTTTGAGTAAGACGATAACAATACCGGTGAGTAACCTTGGCGGCGGCATCTGGGATATCCTGGTCATCGTGGAAGATGTGGTGATGTGGAACCAGCGCTTTGTGAAATAGACGAGCTTATTCTTTTAATGCCTGTCCCACCTGCTTCTTCTTCATATTTCCCTGGTTCAATAACACGAATTGCTTTTGCTTGTCATAAAAAGCCAGCACGGGTATGGTCTTTGGACGGAAATAGCCGCCAAAAAAATATTTATGGTCCCTGCCAAGATATACGTTAGGATATTTTTCCAAATGGAATTTATTATAAAAGATCCTGTTCTTCTCATGCGTTTCAATCGATGACAAAACAATTTGTGTGGATCGCAGTACCTCCGGCATTGATAAAAATAATTCCAGTTGCTCCTGGCAATGTTCACAGCCCGGGTTAAACAGCATGATGATCGTGTTCTTCCCCCCGTCTAAAATATTTTGATTGAATTCAACAGAATCTATCGTTAACAAACTAAAGTTGGGTAATGACCTTGTTTTTAAATAAGGCGCCGTAGTATCTGCCTGTGAAAAAGCAGAAATGCAGGTCAAAATAAAAATGAGTGTGAGGAATCTTTTCATAGCCGGTTATTATAAAACGTCTGCAATTGTTTCCATGGGAACTGATCCCTCGAAGCCTTTTATAAAATCCCCTTTCTTGTCATAAACAAAAATACGGGGAAAGCCACGAACATGATAAAAGGTTCCGAAGTAATAGGTGGGATCCCTGCCCATTGTGATATTTGAGTGATCGGCGATCTTATATTCTTCGTAGAATTTTTTCAGGTAGCTGAATTCAATAGGCGATGACATGACGATCTGCGCTTTTTTAAACAGGCCGATATGTGATGTTAGTTCTTTGGTTGCATGCTGGCAGTGTTCGCAATCAGGACTGAAAATAAAAATGATCGTGGGCTTTTTTTTCTTCAGGTCATCCTTTGTAAATACTGTGCTGTCGGGAACTGTTATGATCCTGAAGGGAGGCACGAAGGGAAACCTCAGGTACAACAATGAAGTATCTGCCTGCGCAAAACCGGCTATACTAAAACAGGCACAGAGAATTACAAATACGATCTTCTTCATCTGTAAATTTTGATAAAGCTAATTTCTTTGTTTGATAATGGATTGTTAAGTAATAAAACGGGTAAGCAACACATCTGAACCACATAGAAAGATAGGGAACATAAGGGTTCACATAGTTCTATGTGATCTATGTTTCTATGTGTGGTTCAAAATGGCACACTATCATAAAAGCCGCAGGCAATAACCGGATTTCGGATTTAGCCTTACTATTCCTACTTTTGCAGCCTCCCGAAAGTATCGGGACAAAATTTATGTTATTATGGCAACAACAGCAGATGTGCGTTCAGGACTGATCATCAAAGTAGATGGAAGCCTTTATACGGTAATAGAATTCGGGCAAAATAAAACAGCCCGTGCCGCAGCCAAAGTTTGGGCAAAGCTCAAGGGCGTTGATAACAACCGTACCATTGAAGTAACCTGGAACAGTGGCGAAACCATCTTCCCGGTGAGGGTTGAAAAAAAGGCATACCAGTATTTATATAAAGATGATACGGGCTATAGCTTTATGGATGTGGAAACCTTTGAGCAAATAACCGTGCCTGAAGCGATGGTTGATGCACCTAAGTTTTTGAAAGACGGACAGGAAGTATCTGTTTTAATCAATGGCGAGACCGACCTGCCAATGGGTGTTGAGCTGCCTGATAAAATAGTATTACTGGTTACTTACAGCGAGCCTGGTATGAAAGGCGATACAGCAACCCGTACATTGAAACCGGCTACTGTTGAAACCGGGGCTACAGTAAATGTTCCCTTATTTGTGAATGAAGGAGAGCTGATCAGGGTGAATGCAAAGACAGGAGAATACGTAGAAAGAGTTAAAGGATAAATATTAATTTTTAATTTAGTAATGGGTAATTGTGCAAACAGTTGCCCATTTTTAGTTTTAGTAAAATTTATTGATTTTGGCCTATTTTGGCCCATTTTTATCAATTTTTGCCCCAAAAATGCCCGAAAATCCTTTATTTTTAATTTTTAGGTTGGAGTTATGATCAATCTTATCCTATCTTAGCAGCCGGTTTCATTTCTACCTTAACTACTTAATACTTATACATGGACATCAAGCAAATTCAGGAGTTGGTAAAGCTCATTAATAAAACCAATATAGGAGAAATAACAATTGAAGAGGAAGGAGTTAAAATAACGGTAAAGCAAAAAAAGGATCCGGTTCAACATATAATCGCAGGGGGTTCACCGGTGCCTGCTTACTCAGCCACTCCGCCACAACAACCTGCTAATTCCACTGCTCCTCCTCCGGCTTCAACAAAACCCGCCCCGGCACCAAAGGCAGATAACCTGCTTACCATTAAGAGTCCCATGATAGGAACATTCTATCGCCAGGCCGGCCCGGGTAAACCCATATTTGCAAGCGTAGGTGATGAAGTAACAACGGGTAAGGTGGTTTGCATTATTGAAGCGATGAAGCTTTTCAACGAAATTGAAAGTGAAGTAAAGGGTAAGATAGTAAAGGTATTGGTTGAGGATGCAAGCCCGGTTGAATATGATCAACCTTTGTTTTTAGTTGACCCTTCTTAAGTAAAAATTCAAAATTTAAGACCCAAAAGTGCAAGGCACGTCCTGAATTTTTAATTTTTAATTCTTAATTTTTAATTGATTTACCGTGTTTAAAAAAATACTAATTGCCAACCGTGGAGAAATTGCCCTTCGTGTGATACGTACCTGCAGGGAGATGGGCATTAAAACCGTGGCTGTTTATTCTACCGCTGATAAAGATAGTTTACATGTAAAATTTGCTGATGAAGCCGTTTGTATCGGTAAGCCTGCCAGTGCCGACAGTTATTTGAATATGGCGCATATCATGGCTGCAGCAGAGATCACCAATGCAGATGCCATCCACCCGGGCTATGGATTCTTAGCTGAGAATTCCAAGTTCGCCAAGATCTGTACCGATCATGGTATCAAATTCATTGGGCCAACACCGGACATGATCAATTCCATGGGAGATAAGATCACGGCTAAAAATACAATGATTGCAGCGGGTGTACCTGTTGTACCCGGCGTAGAAGGGCTGTTGGAAAGTGTTGCCCATGCAAAATCTTCCGCAAAAGAAGTAGGTTATCCCATTATTTTAAAAGCAACTGCCGGCGGCGGCGGTAAAGGAATGCGTGTGGTTTGGGAAGAATCTGAAATTGAAAAGGCATTTGAAAATGCAAAAACAGAAGCCGCAGCTTCTTTTAAGAATGACGGCATTTACATGGAAAAATTCGTGGAAGAGCCACGTCATATAGAGATACAGGTTGCCGGAGACCAATACGGCAATATTTGTCATTTAAGCGAAAGGGATTGTTCCATACAGCGCCGGCACCAAAAGCTGGTAGAAGAATCACCATCACCGTTCATGACGGATGAATTGAGAGAAAGGATGGGTACAGCAGCCATTAAAGCAGCACAGGCCATAAATTATGAAAGCGTTGGAACCGTGGAATTTTTGGTAGACAAGCACCGTAATTTTTACTTTATGGAAATGAACACCCGTATCCAGGTGGAGCATTGCGTAACAGAAGAAGTGATCAACTTTGACCTTATTAAAGAACAAATAAAAATAGCCGCGGGAGAAAAAATAGTTGGTAAGGCGTATTACCCGCAAATGCACGCAATAGAATGCCGCATCAATGCGGAAGATCCTTATAATGATTTTCGTCCCTCACCGGGAAAGATAACCGTGCTGCACCAGCCCGGCGGGCATGGGGTAAGGGTTGACAGCCATGCTTATGCAGGCTATGTGATCCCGCCCTATTATGACAGCATGATCGGAAAACTGATCGCCATTGCACAAACCCGTGAAGAAGCCATCAATACCATGAGCAGGGCATTGAGTGAATATGTGATCGAAGGCGTTAAAACCACCATTCCTTTTCACCAGCAGTTAATGCGGGATGAGAATTTTAAGAGCGGGAATTTTACCACCAAGTTCCTCGAAGGATTTACTTTACAATGATGAGTAAAATAAAAATATTTACAAGCCCCGTCATTTGATGGGGCTTTATGTATCTACACCCGGAAGCGCCGCCGTTTGGTCGCTGACCAACGGCAAACCAATAAAAGAGTTTAATTTTTAAAACACGTTGGTCAGCGACCAAACGCGGGCGTAGCAGATCGGGGCTTTTTATTTCTCTCCAACAGCAACGATCATCTCGCAAGGCCCTCTAAAACCGCTAACATTTTCAAATTGCTTCAACGCCTCCTCAATTTCTATCCATACCGATTCTTTTTCCGGGTCGCTTAACCCGCTGAGCATTTGGTGTAATGCACCGAAAGATTCTTTTTCAAACCTTACACAATCTTTTGCAGAAGGCATGAGCAAAGGAGAATCGACAAGAACAGAACTTGCATTTCTAAAACCGGCTTTTGTAAATGCTTCTTCGATAACACCCGGTGCGCCCAAACTGAACGGCCCCGGCTGTCCCGGTAATGGCGGCGGAAGCTTGGCCCGGTTGCGAATGATCGAAACAGGAAGGGAAAAGAATTTATTTTTTTCAGGCGTAGAGTAAACGATAGCTGCAACCTTTCCCCCCGGCTTAAGTACCCGCAACATCTCTTTCAATGCCTTTTGCTGGTCGGGAAAATAAATAAGGCCCACTCTTGAAATAACGACATCGAAGGTTTCATCGGCTAAGCTGAGGTTTTCTCCGTCCATCACCGCCGTTTCAATATTGGCCAGTCCCTCATCCCGGGCCATTTTTTGAGCAAAGTCCAGGATGTTCTTTGAAATATCAATAGCAAGGACGTAGCCCTTTGGACCTACCATTTTTGCAGTCGTTACAGATTGCTCGCCTGCACCGGCAGCAATGTCAAGTACACGATGGCCAGTGGAAACAGCAGCCATTTCCAGCATCTTATCGGTTGCGCCGCCAAGCCATTGTTTGAGCGTAGGGCTCCAGCGATACCAGGCTTCTGCGGCCTTTTGCCACTGTGCATGGGTGGTCTCTTTATATGCAATTGGGTTGAATACGGTTTGTTGTTCCATAACATATTTTTTAGAACCCAAAATTAGAAGAGAATAGTAATCACGGCTGTAACATTTGACCCAAATAATTGCACTTTTATGCCATCCCTGTTAAAGCAATGGAAAAATCAAGTTATGAGAACGTTCAGGAATTGCTCTTTGATATTTGCAGGGGAGAAACGCCGAATCGTTTTTGAAAACTCCTGGTAAAATAAGAAGGGCTGCCGAACCCGGTCGCGAATGCTACTTCACTCACATTTCCGTATTTATCCCTGATCAGCTTATATGCCTGTTGGAGACGAAGCTCACGGATAAAATTATTAGCCGGGCGGCCGGTCAATGAATTTATTTTCCTGTACAATTGCGATTTGCTAAGACCTACGCTTTTAGTCAAAGCGGTTATATTAAAGCCCGGGTCTGTGATCATCGCTTCAGCCGCTTCGGACAATTGGTTTAAAAACCGTTCTTCTTCAGGGTTCAATATTTTCAGTGCTTTGCCGGTTTTGAGATCCTGTAATGAGATCTCCCCGGCAAGTTGTTTTACCAATGAAGAAACTACAACCTCGTTATTCCCTGCTATATCGCATAAACGGTTTGCGAGTTGGATGCTGTCTCCAAAAAAATCATTTTGTTCTGTTACCGGTTCACCTGCACTTATGCCAACCCGGATCTCGGTTGAACCATCAGCAAAACGTTGAACTTCGCTTATCATTTGCAACGCAGCTTCGATGGCGGGCAGGGGGGAATTAAATACCCTCGTTTCCCTGGCGCCGGTTTTGTTTACCGCACGGCCACTTGTCTTTTTCAGCACCTGGCTGATACTATCGTACAACTGGTCCTGTTTTTTTACAGAAATAATATCTATTACAAGGATCACCCGGTACCCGGTATCAAGTATACCGTCTGTCGTTTCCACAATATCAAATTCATTTGCTTTATGCTCAGCTCCCATAAAAGACATATAGTCACCGCCCTGCAACTCGATCACATTGCACGGCATATTACCATGTGCTTCCTGGTGAACAGCCTCACAGGATTCTTTGTCGGGGCCTTCCATCAGGCAAAAAACCATTCCTGCTTCTTCATTGATCCAATACTGTAAGAATTTTACGCCATATTTATCCTGCACTGCCAGGTCGGCAATATGACTTCGCTTGATCTCTTCCACCGTAGGCTTTTCTTCGTAGTCGGTCGCTTTATGGAGGTCCATGAAAAGAGGCATGCTAATAATTTATAGGCTAATTTAAACACTTTCGGAGTAATTCCGATGCTCATAAAAAGTTCCGGAATCCTCAAGGCATGAACCACTCATCATTATTGCATTGTCGTGGTAAATTGCAGTCCTTACATTTAATAACTAAATCTACTGTTATGACCCCCAAAAAACTACTCTTCTTATTTATTATTTTATGCTGTTCAACTTTTGCTTTTGCGCAGGGATTAACAATAGCACCCGATGGCGGAAACAAAAAAGCATCTGTGAGTGAACGCATCGGCATCACCGATGTTGCTGTTCATTATGACCGCCCGGCAGTAAAAGGTCGTGAAGGAAAGATCTGGGGCCAGCTTGTTCCAAACGGGTTTACCGACCTTGGCTTCGGAACAAGTAAGTCAGCGCCATGGCGTGCGGGTGCAAATGAGAATACAACCATTACATTCAACACTGATGTAAAAATAGAAGGACAGCGACTGGAAGCGGGCACGTATGGGTTGTTCATGGCAATGGGCAGCGGCGATGCTACTGTTGTCTTCAGTAAAAATTCAACTTCGTGGGGATCTTATTTTTATGATCCGAAGGAAGATGCATTGCGGGTAAGTGTAAAAACAGTCCCGCTTACGGAAAGCGTTGAGCGGCTGAAATATGAATTCATGGATCAAACAGAAAACAGCGCTACGGTAAATCTTGCCTGGGAAAAACTCCGTGTGCCTTTTAAAGTGGAAGTTGATTACGTGAAAACACAAATGGAATCTTTTACAAGGGAATTAAGGAACGACCAGGGCTTTCGCTGGGAAGCGTGGGTGGAAGCGGTGAATTTTGCAGTAGAGCATGATGCAGATATGCAACAGGCTTTGCAGTGGAGCGAGTATGCTGTAGCCGGGCCCTTTATCGGCCAAAAGAATTTCAGGACACTAAGCGCAAAAGCATCTGTACTGAAAAAAATAGGAAAATCTGCCGAAGCCGATGCATTGATGAAGGAAGCCATGCCCATGGCAAACATGCAGGAATTACACAACTATGCAAGACAATTACTGAAAGAGAAAAAGAATGCAGAGGCTTTAGAGGCATTTAAAATGAATGAGCAAAAAAATCCAAATAAATTCATGACCAGTATGGGCCTGGCGAGGGGTTATTCGGCCAATGCTGATTTTAAAAATGCATTGAAGTATGCAAAGGCGGCCCAGGTGATGGCACCTGATAAAGCAAATAAAGATGCGGTTGATGGATTTATTAAAATGCTGGAACAGGGGAAAGATATTAATCAATAAGAAGAATTTATTTTTAAGCACTGGCCTTCCCTAAAGGCCGGTGCTTTTTATTTTTTCTAAACAAATCTTCAAACTATCTGCCCAGGCAGGGATCTCTATATTAAAGGTTTGTTGAATTTTCTTAGTATCTAAAACCGAGTACTGCGGCCGTTTTGCAGCGGTTGGATATCCTGAGGTCGGGATCGGGTTAACAGTACATTTGCTTCCGCTCAGGTTTTTTATCATTAAGGCAAATTCATACCAGGTGATAGCGCCTTCATTACAATAATGGTAGATGCCCTGCTTTTTTTTGCGCCTGGATGCTGTGATGATCTTCATTATTGCGGCTGCAAGGTCTGCAGCATAGGTAGGAGAGCCAAGCTGGTCATTTACCACACTGATGCTTTTCTTTTCTTTCATTAAGCGCAACATGGTCTTTACAAAATTATTATTAAAAGAAGAGTAGAGCCAGGAAGTACGGATGATGATCGAAGAAGGATCATTCTCTATAGCAAGTTCTTCACCCTTCAGTTTAGAAGCAGCATATACATTTATGGTACCGGTTGGATCTGTTTCTTTATAGGGTTGTTTTGCGGTACCATCAAAAACATAATCTGTAGAAATGTGGATGAACTGAACTTCATGTTCTTTACAAACCTTTGCAAGATTGCCCGTAGCTTCGGCATTGACCAGGAAAGCAAGCTCAGCTTCCGACTCTGCTTTATCAACCGCGGTATAAGCAGCGCAGTTGATGCAATATTCAATACTATGCCCGCTGAAAAAAACGCCTACCGCATCAAGGTCGTCAATGGCTAATTTTTCTTTTGTAGTAAATATGAACTGGTAAGTTGGAAAATTTATAGCTAGTGCGTGCAATTCTTTACCTAACTGGCCATCAGCACCCGTAACTAATATGGTCTGGATCTTAGATTTCAAAAATAAAATTGTTTTTACAATTTACCAGAGACGGATAGTTCCCGTCTTTTTCAGAGATGATCGCTTTGTCTGCAGGTATTTTCCAGTCAATAGAAAGATCAGGATCACTATATGATATACCACCTTCTGATCCCTTATGATAGAAGTTGTCGCATTTATAAAATACTTCCGCCGTTTCACTCAGTACCGAATATCCGTGCGCAAAGCCCTTTGGTATTAATGCCTGCTTTTTATTTTCAGCAGATAATTCAAGGGAGAATACTTTACCATACGTTGGTGAGCCTTTACGGATATCAACGGCTATATCAAGTATGGTCCCGCTCAATACCCTTATTAATTTTGTTTGGGCATGCGGGTCAAGCTGGTAATGTAAACCACGGATCACACCGTAAGAAGATTTGGCCTGGTTGTCCTGGACAAATCTTATTTCTATGCCTTCGGCGGTAAATGCCTTTTCATTATAGCTTTCAAAAAAATACCCGCGGCTGTCTTCATATACAGTCGGCTCAAAAATGTACAATCCCGGGAAAGCTGTTTTAATAAAAGCCATTATTCATTATCTGTTTAAGAATAAAATTTTTTGAAAAATTCGATCGTATCTGCTAACCCTTCTTCAAATTTTTTTGTTGGTTCGTATCCCAGTAAATTTTTTGCGAGGGAGATGTCAGCCAGTGAATTCCGGATATCGCCTGCCCTTGGCTCCCTGTAGTTGGCTGGCTGATCACTGTTCAAATGCTGGCAACAGGTATTGTATAGATAATTCACAGAAAAATTCTCACCTACCGCCAGATTATATGACTTGTTCAATGCTTCAGCGTTTTCCGTCAGCATTCCTTTGATATTTACCTGGACAGCATTATCAATAAAAGTAAAATCCCGGGTCTGTTCGCCATCGCCATTGATGTAAACAGGGGTATTGTTCATTATGCTTTTCACAAAAAGCGGGATCACGGCGGCATAAGCACCATCCGGGTTCTGCCTCGGGCCAAAAATATTAAAATACCGGAAGCCCATTAGTTTCATGCCATATACATTCGCGAAGATGTCGGCATACAACTCGTTAGCTTTTTTTGTAGCGGCGTAAGGCGACAGGCAATTTCCCACCCTGTCTTCCTGTTTTGGTAAAGAGGGTTCATCGCCATATACGGAAGAAGAAGAGGCATAAACGAACTGCTGTACCTTATTGTCGACAGCCGCAGTCAATATATTTACAAAACCACCTACATTAACTTCGTTGAAATAAACCGGTTCCCTTATACTGCGGGGAACAGAACCGAGTGCGGCCTGGTGACTTACATAATCCATTCCGTTGCAGGCGGCCTGGCAACTATCAATATTCCTGATATCGGCTTCTATGAATTCGAAAGCGCTGTATTGTTGTAAGATGCTGAGGTTGGACTTAAGGCCATTGGCCATATTATCCATCACCCTTACTTTTTTTGCACCGTTCTTTAATAAATATTCTGCAACATGGCTGCCGATAAAGCCGGCCCCGCCAGTTACCAGGAATGAATCATTACTTATATCCTTTGAATGAAAAGTATCCATTGATTTATAAATCGATTTTTGCTAACAGCTAAAAGCCATTAGCTGTTAGCTATTAGAGGCTCCAGTATTTCCTGGAACTGATCTTGTTCCTGAAAATTCCTTTCAGGTCTGCAATGATCGCATGTGGTTTTGTAATGGAAGCAAAATACGCATCATCCATTTTTTTGTATTCGCTGTGGGGTACGGTTACGATCACGGCATCGTAGTCGTTGCTTAATTCAGGGGTTAGCTCAAACCCGTATTCATGTTTCAGTTCAGCATTTTCAGCAAAGGGATCTGTAACATGAACATTTAAAGAAAAAGCTTTCAGTTCTTTTACCACATCTGCCACCTTGCTGTTCCTGATATCGCTTACATTCTCTTTGAAGGTTGCACCCATCACCAGTACCTTTGCATCTTTTACATTGCCATTGCTCTGTATGATGTATTGTAATATTTTTCTTGCCACATAGCCCGCCATGGCATCATTAATGAACCTGCCGGCCAGTATCACCTGGGAATTGTAGCCTAATTTTTTTGATTTGTAAGTGAGGTAATACGGATCAACACCAATGCAATGCCCGCCAACAAGGCCCGGCTGGAACTTTAAAAAATTCCATTTGGTACCTGCAGCTTCCAGTACTTCGTAAGTATTGATATTCATTTTATCAAAGATGATGGAGAGCTCATTCATCAATGCAATGTTCAGGTCGCGTTGCGTATTCTCAATGATCTTTGCGGCTTCTGCTACTTTAATGGAAGATGCCCTGTGCACACCGGCCTTCACCACCAGCTCGTAAACTTTGGCAATGGTATCCAGGCTCTCTTCGCAGCAGCCGCTAACCACTTTTATGATCGTACTGATGGTATGCTCTTTATCACCCGGGTTTATTCTTTCGGGTGAATAGCCGATCTTATAATCGGTTACCATGGTTAACCCCGATAATTTTTCAATGATGGGTACGCAATCTTCTTCTGTGCAACCGGGGTAAACCGTACTTTCAAAAACCACGTAGTCGCCTTTCTTAATTACTTTACCAATTGTTTCGCTTGCACGTTGTACCGGGATGAGGTCAGGAACATTGTGTTCATCAACAGGTGTGGGAACAGCTACTATGAAAAAATTCGCCTGGCGCAATACATCAAGGTCATTGGTGAATTCGATATCGCAGCCTTCAAAATCAGCCGCCTCAAGTTCCTGGCTGGGATCAATATGATTACGCATCATCTCCACCCGCTGGGCATTGATGTCGAAACCGATCACTTTTATTTTTTTTGCAAACTCCAAAGCAATGGGCAGCCCAACATAGCCAAGCCCTATCACAGCCAGCTTTTTTTTCTTATCTAACAGATCCTGGTACATGTTATATTTTTTAGCGACTTATTTATTTTATACTATCAAACTCCTTAGGTAATTTATTTAATTCTTCCTTCGGTAAGTTCCTGAAATATTCGTAGGTTATCTTCAAACCTTCAGCCCTGTTAACTTTAGGCTCCCATTTTAAAAGCTGCTTGGCCAGTTTTATATCCGGCCGCCTTTGCTTGGGATCATCCTTAGGCAGGTCTTTATAAACTATTTTTTGTTTTGTGCCGGTAAGTTTTATGATCTCTTCTGCAAAATCTTTCAGGGAAATTTCATCCGGGTTGCCCATATTCACCGGTTGTGCGTAGTCACTAAGCAGCAGGCGGTAAATTCCTTCTACCAGGTCATCCACATAACAAAAACTCCGGGTCTGGCTGCCGTCACCAAAAACCGTAAGGTCTTCACCACGCAGTGCCTGGCCAATAAAAGCCGGTAATGCCCTGCCATCATTTAAGCGCATTCTTGGGCCATAGGTATTAAATATCCTTATGATCCTTGTTTCTACATTATGAAAGGTATGGTAGGCCATGGTTATCGCTTCCTGGAAGCGCTTGGCTTCATCATACACACCACGCGGCCCCACAGGATTTACATTACCCCAGTATTCCTCATTTTGCGGATGAACGAGCGGGTCCCCATATACTTCGCTTGTGGAGGCGACGAGTATCCTTGCATTTTTTGCTTTGGCCAGCCCCAGGCAATTGTGTGTGCCTAATGAACTTACTTTTAAAGTTTGAATGGGGATCTTCAAATAATCTATCGGGCTTGCAGGCGATGCAAAATGTAAAATATAATCCAGGTCACCGGTAACGTGTATGAATTTTGAAACATCGTGATGATAGAATTCAAACTGTTTTAATTTAAAAAGGTGTTCAATATTCCTGAGGTCACCGGTAATTAAATTATCCATACCAATTACATGGAAGCCTTCTTTGATAAAGCGGTCGCAAAGATGCGAGCCAAGAAAGCCCGCAGCGCCTGTTATTAATACTTTTTTTGTTGCCACTGGTTTGGTTTAATCGTTTGACTGTTTAATGGGTCTTCTTCCCACGCTCTCGTAATGATAACCCAGTTCTTCCATTTTTACAAGGTCGAAAAGATTTCTTCCGTCGAAAATTACTTTATTTTTCAATAATGCGGCCATGTGCGTAAAGTCAGGTGTTCTGAACTCACTCCATTCGGTTGCAATGATCAGCGCATCTGCATCAACCAATGCATCATACTGGCGTTCCGCAAAAAATATTTTATCAGCGAGTAATGATCTTACATTGTCCATCGCTTCGGGATCATATGCCGTAACAACAGCGCCCGCCGCTAATAATTCCCGGATGATACTTAAAGCCGGTGCCTCCCTGATATCATCCGTATTGGGTTTAAATGCCAGTCCCCAAACAGCAATTTTTTTGCCCCTGATATCATTTTTAAAATATGCTTTTAATTTTGGGATCAAATGCATTTTTTGTTTTTCGTTTACCTCCATTACAGCATCCAGTATCCGGAAATCATAATTTGCGTCAGCCGACGATTTGGCGAGTGCCTGTACATCTTTGGGAAAACAACTGCCGCCGTAACCAATACCGGGAAACAGGAAACGCTTGCCAATGCGGTCATCACTGCCAATACCTTTGCGTACCATATCCACATCGGCACCAAGTAGTTCGCACAACTGGGCTATCTCGTTCATGAAAGTGATCTTTGTTGCCAGGAAAGAATTGGCTGCATACTTGGTCAGCTCAGCGCTTCTTTCATCCATATAAATTATTGGATTACCCTGGCGCACAAAAGGAACATAAAGATCATTCACGATCTTTTTTGCCTTTTCTGATGTGGTGCCGATGATCACGCGGTCGGGTTTCATAAAATCATCTACCGCAACTCCTTCTCTTAAGAATTCAGGGTTGGAAACAACATCAAAACCGATAGTCGTATTTTTTGCAATGGCAGCATGTACTTTTTCAGCCGTGCCAACTGGTACTGTGCTTTTGTCTATGATGACAACATAGCTTTTTAATATTTTTCCGAGGTCATCTGCAACCCCAAGAATATATTTAAGGTCGGCGCTGCCATCTTCACCCGGCGGCGTTGGCAGGGCCAGGAAAATAACCTGTGCCGCTGCTATTCCTTCTTCCAGCGAAGTGGTGAAGTGAAGGCGGCCTTCTTTTTGATTCCTGGTAAATAATTTTTCAAGCCCGGGCTCGTAAATGGTCAGCTTTCCCGACTTTAATTTTTCGATCTTGGCCTTATCAATATCAACACAGGTAACTGAATTGCCGGTTTCTGCAAAACATGTTCCTGTAACCAATCCAACATAGCCTGTTCCGATAACTGCAATTTTCATTTCGGTTCGTGTTAATCGTTAGTTGTTAATTGTTATCTGTTAATAGTTATTTGTTGCCGGTCTCTTTTGCTTTTTTCAACGGTTCACATACTCCAAAACATTCTTCACAATGTACTCCAGTTGTTCTTCATCCAGTTCTGTATGTATCGGTAATGAAATTACCCTTTCAGTTAGCCAGTCGGTAACGGGTAATTCATAATTGCTTCCGCCAAAGGCATCAAACATTTTTTGTTTGTGAGCCGGTACGGGGTAGTAGATCATTGATGGCACTCCTTTATCTGCAAGGAATTGATTTAAACCGTTCCGGTAACCACTGGGATCTTTATCTGTATTCAATACCAAAGTATACTGGTGAAATACGTGTTTATTATTGCCTTCTCTAAACGGAATAGTTATGATTTTATTTCCTCCAAAAGCCTTATCATAATGATCAGCAGCTTTCCTGCGGGCCGCAATGTATTCATCGAGGTGTTTCAGTTTAATATCCAGGATGGCAGCCTGCATGGCGTCAAGTCTTGAGTTGCAACCCACCACATCATGGTAATAGCGTTTGCTTTGCCCGTGCGAGGCGATCATTCTTAATTGGTTTGCCAGCTCATCATCATCAGTGAACATAGCGCCCCCGTCTCCGAAAGCACCCAGGTTCTTGGAAGGATAAAATGATGTACAGCCGATATGGCCGATGGTACCGGTCTTTTTAACCGTTCCGTTGCTGAAAGTAAAATCGCAGCCAATGGCCTGGGCATTGTCTTCTATCACAAACAAATTGTGTTTTAAAGCAATGGCCATTATCTTTTCCATATCAGCAGCCTGACCATACAGGTGCACCGGTATGATCGCTTTGGTTTTGGGTGTGATGGCTTTTTCAATTGCTGCCGGGTCAATACAAAAGGTCTTTGGATCAACTTCAACAAAGACCGGTTTTATGTGCAACAGTGCTGCTACTTCTACTGTAGCAATATAAGTAAAGGAGGGGGTGATGACCTCGTCACCGGGCTGCAGGCCAAGGGCCATCATGGCTATTTGTAATGCATCCGTTCCGTTGGCGCAGGGAATGCAATGTTTGCTGCCATGGTATTTTGCCAGGTTATCGGCAAAGCCAGCTACCACTTTTCCGCCAATGAACATAGAGCTTTCCATTACTTCAAGCACTGCGGCATCCACCCCGGGTTTTATTTTGAGGTACTGGGTTTTGGTATCAACCATTTGTAAGGGCCTCATAAGTACAATTTTATGAGGCGCAAAGATAAGGATTGCATCAGGAATTAAGAATTCGTAATGCCGGGGCACAGGATTAAAAAATTGCCTTTAGATTTGTTGCAAAATAAGCATTGAGCAAATTCTTATACAATATATTCCTGGCCTTATATTCTTTGGGTGTAAGAATTGCATCGCTTTGGAATCTCAAGGCCGCAAAATGGGTAAAAGGAAGGCAGGATATCTTCGCTGAGATCAATAGAAAACTGACAACTCAAAACACAAAACTGGTATGGATGCATTGCGCCAGCCTGGGCGAATTTGAACAGGGCAGGCCCCTGTTAGAGGAATTAAAAATTAAGAATGAAGAATTAAAAATTGTTCTAACCTTTTTCTCCCCCTCGGGTTATGAAGTGATGAAAGATTATAAGGGCGCCGACCATATTTTTTACCTGCCAATGGATTCACCGGCAAATGCCAAAAGGTTTATTGATGCCATCAATCCTTCACTCGTATTATGGCTAAAATATGAATACTGGTTTTATTACCTCAATGAATTGAAGCAACGCAATATTCCAACACTGCTGGTATCGGGCATATTCAGGAAAAACCAGCCCTTCTTCAAATGGTATGGCGGGATATGGAAAAAAATGCTGGGATCATTCACACATTTTTTTGTACAGAATGCAGCATCCAAAGAATTACTGGCTGCCATTGGATTTAATGAAAATGTAACTATTAATGGCGATACAAGGTTTGACCGCGTGCTGGAGATCGCAGGTAAATTTAAACCCGTACCCCTGATCACTGAATTTTGCGGCAGCAGTAAAGTAATTGTTGCAGGCAGCACCTGGGAAGAAGATGAGATAGAGTTGTTACATTTTGTAAAAGTGCACCCGGAAATAAAATTCATCATTGCGCCGCACGAGGTTGACCAGGAAAACCTTATTGACGTTAAAAAAGAATTCCCAAATTCATTATTCTATTCAGATCTTTTAAAGACGACAGACCACGGACCACAGACCACCAATGTTCTTATCATCGATAATATTGGCATGCTCTCCCGCTTATATAAATATGCCACTATAACCTATGTTGGTGGCGGTTTTGGCGATGAGGGGGTACATAATGTATTAGAAGCTGCGGTGTATGGAAAGCCGGTTATTTTTGGACCCGTATATGAAAAATATGAGGAAGCAATAGGCTTGGTTGATGAAGAGGGGGCGATCAGTGTTGGCGGCCTGATAAAACTTGAAGAAGCATTGAACAGGTTATTGAATGATGAAAAGGAAAGGGAGAGAAGGGGAGAAGCGGCGGGGAAATATGTTTTTTCAAATGCAGGGGCGTCAGGTAAAATAATTCAGTTCATTCAGGAAAAACGCCTTTTAACCAGCTGGTAAAATTGTTTTACGAGTTCGTGGCTGTCATTCCAGCCATTCTTTACTTTTAATTCTCTTTGTATCCAGTATTCTGCTTCGGGAAAAATAGAAAAACTGTTGATCGTTTTTACGCTTCGCTCATAAGCCACTTCATCGCCCCTGAATAATTCATTGATAAATAAGAAGCGGTCATTAACGCCGATGGCTTTTCTCAGGTCTCTTATGGGTATCTCAGTTAGTGTATCGCCCAGGTCGATCTTTGTTTGTTTCAGCCTTTCATTTATAGAAGCGCCGTTTCCAACAACCGATTCATTTATTTCTTTTTTATCGTAGCCGGTTTCTGGCTGATTATGATGTGCGTGATGGTGGTTATTCTGTTGCTCCTGCTGGTGAGTAAGGGTAGGTATATCTTCCTCGCTTTGAAATAAGATATGTGGCTTGTTCTGGATGCTGATCTTCTGCATTGCCTCAGCATTTCTTTTTATTTCTTCCAGCTCGGCTTCAATTTCGGCGTCATCAACGTTTAGTACTTCAAGTGTTTTTTCTTCTTTTGGCGGCGCAATATTATTTTCCCCTGGTTGCTTGTTTGAAGTACTGATATTAGAACCTGTTACCGACACATTGCCATTATGAAAAGCGGGGGCATTATCTGCCTGCAGGTGCAGTAACTCTGCCTGTAGCATTTGAGCAGTAAGCAGCAATTGCTCCGGCGGGGCATTCTGCGCAAACTGTTCCTGTAATTTTTTGAGGAGTGTCTCCACTCTTTCCATGATATTAGTATACTTTTGATGCCCTGACTAAGGAAGGCAGCGTAAAACAATCGATTGCAGCCCCCAAGTTACAAACTGATTTTTAAAAAATATAGCCAAATGTTTATAGAACCTAATTTAAAAGGCGAAAGGAGGGGATGGATAGAAGTTATATGCGGCAGTATGTTCAGCGGCAAAACGGAGGAACTGATACGCCGTTTGAAAAGGGTGAAGATCGCCAATTTAAAAGTAGAGATATTCAAGCCTTCCATTGACGTGCGCTATGACGTGGAGAAAATTGTAAGCCATGATACCAATACCATAATATCCACGCCCGTTGATAATTCCCAAACCATTTTATTGCTTGCCCAGGATGTAGACGTGGTGGGTATTGACGAGGCCCAGTTCTTTGATGACCAGATCAGCAATGTTTGCGAAATACTGGCACAAAAGGGCATCCGTGTGATCGTTGCGGGGCTGGATATGGATTATTTGGGTAACCCCTTTGGCCAGATGCCCAACCTTTTGGCCAAGGCAGATTATATTACCAAGCTGCACGCCATTTGCCAGGTATGCGGCAATATTGCCAATATCAGTTATCGTAAAATTAATGAGGGCGGCCAGGTATTGCTGGGCGAAAAAGACGTTTACGAACCCAGGTGCCGCATTTGCGCACAATTAAAGTAAGGATAATTTTAATAAGTCCTGCCTACGGTATCACATACCGCCTTCAGCAAAGAATTATTATCATGCGCATCATGGCTTTTTTCCCAAAGCATTATCCCATTTCCGCTTTGTTTGGCCAGCATTGCTTTCTTTTTTACAGTAGCCAGGCCGTTATAATAAATGGTATAGTTAGTAAAACCACCGGCGGTAACTATCGCAGAGTCTGATTGCGGGTTTGCCCCCTGCAGCAAAATATCACTATAGCCAAGTACGGTACCGCTTTGTGTGATACCACTGGGCCTTCCATAGCCCGCAATACCTAAAACAGCTTTTGAGGCCGGCAGGCCACGGGTATTTACCCAATAGTTGATACTGGTAGTAGCCAGAGCGTAATCGCAATGGTGCTTATAAGGTACTGTTGTGCTAAAGTCATCATACGACATGATATTGAACCAATCCACATAATTCCCCTGCCACAATTCAGCTTTGATCGCATCTCTTATTGCACCGGCATATTTTCCTGCGGTGATGGCTGCTGTTAAATAATATTTACTTCCCGTGTGACAGCTATCACTTAATTGTTTCATCAGTGCTGTGTAAGTAATATCCGTGCCGTCATCTGTGCGGGGAAATTCCCAATCTACATCCACACCGTCCAGGCCATATGTTCTTACCAGGTTCATTATTTGATTTATGAAAGAAGTTCGCCCGGTAGCTGTAGTTGCCATATTTTTAAAATCTGCGGCAATACCGCTGATGCTTAAAAATATTTTAGCGCCATTTGCTTTGGCTTTGGTTTTCACTTCCAGTAAATGACTGCTGTTGCCCAATACGGCATTACCGCCGCTGTTAACCGTTGCAAATGCATAATTAATAACATTGCACATCCTGAATTTTACATCAGGTACCGAAGCAACAGACCTGTAAGACGGGAAATATCCTACTACATAAAAACCAAATGCAGGTGGCGGCGCAATAACAGTACTGCCCGGGTTTGAAGGAGGAGTAACGTCAGCTTTTTTACAGGAATTGGCGAGGCCGGTGATCATGGCTGCCAATAAAAGGTATCGCAGTTTTATCATAGTTTCAGTATAATAGGGTGAAGGTAATTAAAAATTAAAAAGATGCACGGCGAAGAGGAAGTAAAAATGTACAGATCATTTTGCCTAATGTAGTAATTTGCAGCAATGGTAAAGCGCATTTATGCACTGTTGCAAAAGGATGTACTGCTTGAGTTCAGGCAGAAACATACTTTTTATGGTATATTATTATACATCGCTTCCACCATCTTTGTACTTTATTTGTCGATAGACGAGCCTGATGCAAATGCATGGAATGGTTTGTTCTGGGTGATACAGTTATTTATTTGTGTGAATGCGGTGGCTAAAAGTTTTTTGCAGGAAAGCCGGGGACGAATGCTATATTTCTATTCCATTACTTCGCCCGTGGAATTCATCATTTCCAAAATGCTGTATAATGTACTGCTCATGATCTTCATGAGCCTGTTGAGTTTATTCCTGTTCTTTGTTTTTTTAAATAACCCGGTCGATAACAGCCTGCGCTTTACAGGGATAGTCATATTGGGTGGGGCAAGTATCAGCATTGTATTTACTTTAATGAGCGCCATTGCAGCAAAGGCCCAGCAAAATGCGGCATTGATCGCCATTCTTGGGTTCCCCGTCATTTTACCCCAATTATTATTATTAATGCGCCTCAGCAAGGCGGCGTTTGCCGAAGTGTTTAGAGAAGGTGCAGTATGGCAACTGGCGGGATTGATCACGGGGTTGGATATATTGGTCATAGCATTGGCAGTAATACTCTTTCCTTATTTATGGAAGGATTAAAGAAGCCTGAAGTCTGACATCCGACTTCATATTTCAGACTGACTTCCCTATCTTTGCGACCTCAATAAATTTCTCGCTTTTTTGAAGAAGAACTGGTGGAAAATATTGTCCTTTCTTTTATTGGTCTACACAGTTGTAGGAGGTTTCCTGATGGATGTACCCCGGTTGTTCATACTCAATGAGACCATACGTAACCTTTACTTTCATGTGTGCATGTGGTTTGGCATGATGATCCTTTTTGCAACCAGCTTTATTTACAGCATAAAATACCTGCGGGGCTTCAATTTACGCAACGACATTTTTGCCCACAATTTTGCCGCGGTAGGCTCTTTTTTTGGGATACTGGGTTATGCTACCGGTACCATCTGGGCAAATTATACATGGGTAACCGACCAGGGTCAGTCGCTCGGAAGCATATTAAAGGAGCCAAAACTTATCGGCGCCGCTATTGCATTACTCATCTATGGTGCTTATTTTGTTTTGCGTGGGTCTTTTACGGATATAGATAAAAAGGCCCGGATCAGCGCCGTGTATAATATTTTTGCTTTTGCCATGCTGTTCCCGAGTATCTGGATAATTCCCAGGCTGGTTGGAAGCTTGCATCCCGGCGCTCCCGGCAGTGATAGCGGTAACCCGGCATTGAATTTTAATGATATCGACAGCCGCCTGCGGATGATCTTTTACCCGGCTATTATCGGCTGGACATTGCTCGGTGTCTGGATCGCAACATTGAAAATAAGATTACAATTAATAAAAGATAAATCATTGATAAATGAATAAGATAGTTTGCCAACGGGGCCCTGTGGGCCGTTTGTTGTTTGTTGTTTGTGGTTTGTTGTTCAGCACCCTTTTATTTGCACAGGATAAACCGGAGATGGCGGATACGATGCGGAGCAATGGAAAAATTTATGTGGTAGTAGCCGTATGTTTAACTATTTTGGTGGGATTATTCATTTATGTTTTTATGGTGGATAGAAAAGTGAGCAGGCTGGAGAAGGGTAAGGACTGAGAAAGTATAAAAAGTATAAAGTATATAAGGGATGGAAATGCTATTGGTTCATGAACTATGAACCATTAACTATTAACCATTAACATTTCAAATAACGATTGCTAAAATAAAATCAATTTTATGAGTGCTCACCAGCCATATAGCTTTTTCCAGAGCGTGGAAAGAAGCTTTGACAAAGCCGCCAAATTCACCCAATGGGATTTGGGGATCTTAGAACAGATAAAAGCATGTAACAGTGTTTACCAGATGCGTTTCCCGGTAAAGCGTGATGACGGAAGCATTGAAGTGATAGAGGCCTACCGCGTACAACATAGCCATCATAAAGCGCCGTGCAAGGGTGGTATCCGTTTCAGTGATGAAGTGAACCAGGATGAAGTAATGGCATTGGCCAGCCTGATGACCTACAAATGTGCTATCGTGAATGTGCCGTTTGGCGGAGGTAAAGGAGGTATAAAAATAAACCCAAAGAAATACAGCGAGTATGAACTTGAAAAGATCACACGCCGTTACACTTCGGAACTGGTAAAGAAAAATTTCATCGGCCCTGGTATTGATGTACCAGCTCCTGATTACGGAACAGGTGCAAGAGAAATGGCATGGATCGTTGATACCTATGCTTCATTGAAGCCCGGCGAAATAGATGCAGCGGGTTGTGTAACCGGTAAGCCGGTAACACAGGGTGGTGTTCGCGGACGTACTGAAGCAACAGGCCTTGGCGTTTTCTTCGGCATACGTGAAGTATGTAATATGGCTGATGTAATGAAGAAGCAGGGACTGAGTGTTGGTATTGAAGGAAAGACCGTGGTGGTACAGGGTATGGGAAATGTGGGATTCTATTGCGCTAAATTTTTCCGTGAACACGGTGCAAAAGTGATCGGCATAGCCGAATACGAAGGCGCTATTTTTAATGCCAATGGCTTAAATGAAGAAGAAGTTTTTCAACATCGTAAAACAACGGGTTCTATATTAAATTTCCCGGGTTCAACCAACCTTGCTTTAACAACAGACGCATTGGAACTGGAATGCGATATCTTGATTCCTGCGGCGCTGGAGAACGTGATCAATGGCCAAAATGCACCAAGGGTAAAAGCAAAGATCATTGGTGAAGCGGCCAACGGGCCATGCACGCCGGAAGCTGATGAAATATTTACACAAAAAGGAATTTTGTGTGTGCCTGATATGTATTTGAATGCGGGCGGTGTAACCGTGAGTTATTTTGAGTGGCTGAAAAATTTAAGCCATGTGCGCTATGGTCGCATGGAAAAAAGATTTACAGAAAACCTTAACTCCCATATTTTAAGCCAGATAGAAGAACTAAGCGGAAAAAAAGTAAGCGCTGCCGAGCGTACCTTCATCATGCATGGCCCCGAAGAAGTTGACCTGGTACATAGTGGTTTGGAAGAGACCATGATAACCGCTACAAGAGAGATCATGCAGATATGGAAAGACAATCCATCAATACCCGATATGCGTACTGCTGCTTATGTAAATGCCATCAACAAAGTGGCAAACAGCTATGCAGAACTGGGTATCTTCCCGTAAAATATAGTTTAATCAAAAATAAAATATCCCATCTGTTAAAAATAGATGGGATATTTATTTTAATAAGGATTTTTAATCATAACTATCGGGCACCGATATAAACCCAGGTCTGATCAAAAGAAGTGCGGTGGCCGACAAAACCCGCTTCATCCATCCAGTATTTTATTTTGATGTTTTTGGTTACAGGATCCCAGGTATTTATACCTGTTGTGCGTCATGCTGGCGAAACTTCCTATTATCGAATTTGCCTGCTGGTCGGGACCTGGCTTGCGGAAAATTTCGATTTTGAGACTTTGTATTTACGGTCTTGCACCTAGGTAAACCAATGTGATATCAAATGTCGATCTGTGCCCTGCTATTGCCGTTTCATCCATAAAGAATTTGACTTTGATATTCTTAGTTGAAGGATCGATCGAATTAAGACCCGTAGGATCAAGAACTGCGGAACGTCCGGTGGAGGAAGGTTGACCATAATAGTTAGTAACGGAAGTGACTTTATTGGTAGTCGCATCGAAAGCCATTATTAATCCAAATTTACCGTAGAAGGTTGCATTTGTGATACCCCCTCCGGTATTTCCTATAATAATACCTGGAAACGCAAGATCATTTGAAACCAGGCTGTCCGTAGTAGCACCGCTGGTTTGTAGAGTATATTGATAGCTGTTATCCTTCCATCCAAAAGCCGCGTTAGAATGATCTGTCATTGTACCTTCCATACGGTATCTACCATCCCATGGATTGCGGGTGCTTCCCGGATCTGCGGGTTTACTTTTTTTACAGGAACAAAGCATTATCAATGCTGTCGCAACGACCAATACCAAACGAGTTTTCATAAACTAATAGTTTTAATTGAAGTAGTAAGAAATTACTACTAAATGTCATCTAAAAGGACAACTTCTCAACTAATCCATTTGGATTATGACATTACGGCATCCTGGAAATTGCATACTAAGCATTGGCAAAGTTTCAAACTTTGCCAATGCTCGTTCCCGGAAGGATGCTTTTATAACTTAACCACGTTCATTTGTTCTGTGACCCTTGCCTGAGGTGTTACCTTAAACACTACAGCCTGTCCCGTCTTCCTGCTGCTGATCTTAAAATCCAATACGGCATCACCAAGGTCCTCGGTGTTCAATAAGAATTGTTTCGAGATCTTTTCTCCTTTGGCAATTACACTGTACAGCACAAAACCCGTTTCATCAGTAATGGAAATGCTGAACTCATTTTCAATTGATGAGCCTGTAACATTTAACTGCAGCAATGGCTGGCTGTTAAGATGCCCGGCATATTTTAATTCTACCGGCAACGGGGTAATGCTGTCATTGAGGCTGAAAGCGCTTACATAAGAAAATGACAGTAAAGTAAATAAGGCGATCAAGCTGATCCTTTTTGTGTGTTTCATAAAATTTGTTTTTAAAGTGAATAAAACGGTTTCCAAAAAATTTTATAGAAGACAATCGTGATGGCTTACAAATAGCAGGAAAAGTTAAAAAGAGTGGCGGAAAATTTCCGCGGTACGGGCAATTGAAAGGATACCAATTGCTTTGATAATGTAAAAATATCCTGTTCTTACGGGAGATGCAAACCAACATAAATGGATTTTTGTATCACCCAACAGAAAAAAAATGATGGAGAAGCCCGTAAATACAGGCTTTTAAGAAAAAGATCCCATTATGCCCAGTGGCCAATATTATGTAATTGTTACTGGTTCATAGGTGACACCTTTTTAAAAAGTTGTCACCTATGAACCGGCTCTATCAGGTCCCATAAATTACCATAGAGGTCTTCAAAAACGGCAACGGTTCCGTAATCTTCTTCAGCGGGTGGCCTTACAAAATTTATTTTCTTTGCAAGCATATCATTATAATCACGCCAGAAATCATCGGTGTATAGAAATAAAAATACCCTTCCGCCTGTTTGGTTACCCACCCGGCTCTTTTGTTCTTCACCGGCGGCCTGTGCCAGCAGTAAACAACATTGACCACCCGCAGCATTCTGCGAATTTGCTTTTGGCGCAACCATCACCCATCTTTTTGTTTCACTCAGCTTAGTATCTTCTATCAAAGTGAAGTTTAATTTTTCGGTATAGAATTTTATGGCTTCGTCGTAGTTGTTTACTACCAAAGCGATATGGGCAATGTGTTGGTTCATGTGTAAAAATTAAATTAAAAATTTAAAATCCTGCATCCTGGCTGGCCCAATGATACCTGGGAATGGGATGGTGAGCAATGGAATGAAGTAAAGTAACAGAAGATCAGTCGAGCAATTTTCTCAGCTCTAATATTTTCAGATGCGCTTTATCCATTGTAATAACTCCACTTCTTGGATTGTCAAGGTCTAAAATTAAATATACCGTTATGGTAATCATTAATGTAAAGGAGCATAACAATATCCAATCAACCTTTTTTTCCTTTCTGCCATACCCTATTATAAATGCTGATACCAAACAAAGTATGAATAAAAGATTTAAAATAGAATTAGGAACATGTGCTATACGTTTATCATCTCTTAAAGTGGCAGTATCTATCATAGTATTCACCGTAGGGATCATTTGCTGACTTCGTAAAACATTTTCAGGTTTTTGAGATAAGGTAATGATATTATTCCATATCTTTTTTTGAAATAAGTGATGACCTGTTTAATGCAGCCTGTATTTTCTTCTCCTCATTTCCCACTTCAAAATATTCGATCCGGGCTTCAATGTATTCCTTAAAGTCAGCTCTAAGGATCTTTTTTGTACTATCCGGGTAAAGATCTGTGCGTAATAATGCGGTACCGATATCATTGGCCTCATCTATTATTGTTTGCCGCCTTGAATCATAACGCGAAGCTGATAAATTAAAAGTAAAAGCGAGCAACAGGGAAAGCAAGCCAAGCAGGGCACCTTCCATAGGGCCCAGGCTACTATTAATTTCAGTAATATTTTTCTTGTTCCTGCTTGCCCTCGTTTTAAACCCAATGAAGTCCATTATGAGCATTGCGATAAATAAAAGCAGCGTAATTATTATGGAAGAGTTAAAGAATGCCGTCATTAACCTGAATTTTATTATGCAAAATAGAGAATATAGCCGAAAAAGATCTCCGTATGCGTTGTGCTCTTATGCCCGTTGAAAATTAATCCTACTTAATTACCTTACCATCTTTCATTACAAAAGAAACTTTTTTAACTGCATCAATATTTTCAAGAGGATCAGTATTAACGGCAATGATATCGGCCCGGTAAGTTTTTTCCAAAACGCCCCTGCTTGTTTCTGTTCCCAGTAATTCTGCTCCATTGATGGTCATGGTTTGTAAAATATAAGAGTTGGGTATTCCCGCCGACTTCCATGTTTGTAAGACCTTTAAATTTGTTTCAACACGGTTAAGGCCCGGCAGATCAATAATGATATCTGTGCCGAATGCCATTTTTGTTCCTGCCTTATAAGCTCTTCTCAGCCTGTCGGTCACCCGCTTTTCAATACCACGGGCATTAGCAGAGTCCATGCCATAGGCATAAAAATTTTCAAAAGAAAAATCGGTGCCTACCAAAAACGTTCCTTTCTCCTTCATCAATCCAAGCAGTTCATCATCCAGGAAAAAACCATGTTCAATTGCAGCGGCTCCACCCATTATTACATTGCGGGCTGCATCACCACCCATAACGTGTACAGTAACTTTTATGCCGGCCTTTTTTGCTTCGTCAACGGCTGCCTGGATGTCTTCCTGGTTATAATAGGCATTATCACCCGAAACAAGTTTAATGGTATTTGCGCCATAGTAAATATTTTTTCTCACCGCTTTTTTAATTTCATCAGGTGTGTCCGCATCTATGTATTCAAATTTCCAGAAGTTTTCATTTTCGATATTCACACCCTGACTCTGTCCGCCGTATGGCGCAATGATCTTCCCGGAATAAAAAATAGTTGGTCCTTTGAACCATCCTTCAGCAATTGCCCTCCTGACATCACCCGTTGCATAATTGGCATCGTTACCTATATCCTTTATAGTTGTAAAACCATGCATGAGAAATTGCCCGGCGACAAAAGCACCTCTTAATGCCCGGAAGGCATTGCTTTCGGTTATGTAAACAGAAGAAAGGCCGTCATATTTCCTATGTGGATAATTGGAAGTTATGTGAACATGGCAATCCATTAAACCCGGCAGCACCCATGATTTTGAAAGGTCGATCACATTATCTGTGCTTTTGTATTTTAGATCGGGGCCCACTTCCATTATCCTTCCGTCTTTGATAATGATGACCTGGTTACTCAGCATTTTGCCTGTTCTTGAATCGAATAAATGCCCGGCTTTTATCACGGTATTTTGAGCCTGGGTAGAAACTGATAGCAATAAATAAAGAGGAAGAATAAAAAGAGGGCTGCAAATTATTTTTGCGAAAAATTGTTTTGGCTGCATGTTGTAAGGTTAAATGGAAAAAGAATGAAGGGGAAGTTAAGGAATTAAAAGACTCCGGTAAAATATTGAACCATATAGGAGCATAGGAAACATAGACAAGCGATTAAAATACCCGCTTTAATACCGGGCTGTTCTCAAGATAAAGCCGGAAGTTATGATCAGGCCTGTTGATAACATCATTGTGTTCTTTAGCGCTGTGTATGAAGATCACATTGTTTACACTGAGCATGGCTGCATTCACTTCTTTTTCTTCAGCGCTTATAAGATCAATATTTTTTTCACGAAGCAGGCTTATCATTTTTAGAGACACTTCATCTGTTCCGCCTCCTTTGTTGGTATAAATATTAATGAACCGGTGTGCTGCATCAGCCTTAATCCAGTTACTGAATTTATCAACCTGGCCGTAAAGGCCATCAAATAAAATGGCTTCCTTTACTTCCACCCCGCCATTTTGTAAAATATGTGCCATTACGCGAAAAGCGCCGCTGTGCCCCGCCAGCACTATATTTCCAACTCCTGTTCTTTTACGGATGACCTTTTCTTTTTTCAGTTTATTAAGCACATCGGCTAACAATTTTTTAAAAATATATTTTTGTTCCAGCTTGCCGCCATAGCTATCGGGCGAATCCTTTGCCGTTTCGGGTAAGATGAGGATGGCATTCCGGTTGGATGCAAGGAATTGTTTTATGATATCGAAGCGTGCAGGCACACTGTCAATATTATTTCTCCAGCCATGGAACCAGCAGACCACATCAACATGAGTCTTCACATTTAATTGCGGCGGAATAATGATAACTACACTGCTGTCATTATAGTGTTGGTTCCGTTTGTGCAAGGACCTGCGCTGCAAGTATGGTTGAAGCTGCAAAGAATATTTTTTTCATAAATGATTTTGTGCAAGCCATGATCTTAAAGCTTCAGGTGACAGGTTCTGCCCAACCAGGATGCCATTCTGATCAATTAAAAAATTTGCCGGGATGGCAAAAATAGAAAACCGCATTGCAAATTTATTATAGCGCCAGTTTCTTAATTCGCAATAAGCCTTCCAGGGTTGCTTATCCTTTTCAATTGCCTTTAGCCAGCTTTCCTTATTGTCATCCATCGAGATCCCGATCACTTCCAGGCCCATACTGTTATATTTTTTATATAATTTTTTCAGATCAGGGATCTGTTCCCGGCAGGGTCCGCACCAGGAGCTCCAGACATCTATAAATACAATTTTACCTTTTAGATCTGATATAGATAATTCCTGCCCCAATGTATCAACTAAGGTTAGTGCCGGGAAGGGCTTTCCTGTTTCTGCAACCGATAAACGTTTTAAAAGTACATCAGCGTATGCTTTTTGCGGTGAACTGCTCATAGAGCTATCAACAAGTTTCACCAGGCTGTCAACCTGCTTATACGTAAGATTTACGCCTTCGAATATGAAAAGAAAATTATTTTCATTCCCTGGATATTTTATGATGAATGACCTGAGTTCCCTGTAAAGATTCTGCCGTTTAACAGAGTCAGGTACTTTTAGCTTTTCATTATCCTGTAAAAAACGCTGCATCGATAAATATTCCTGTGTTGAATCCCTGGGTTGGCTAAAACCATAGTTAAAGCAAATGAACATTAAAAAGAAGAGAAAATAACGCATGCTATACAAGGTTGCTGATGGTGGTTATTAAAGGAACGAAACTTTATTTAAACTGAAAAGTAAATTATAGTATGATACCGCTAATAGCAGAGAAGTTAAAAACTGTTTTTTTTAAACTCAGTTTATGCTTAGTTTAGTAAAAAAAATATGAAATCCCTTGTTGAGCTTCAAACAGACAGATCTACTTTTTCTATCGGGCAGGCCATGTCTGATGGTTGGAATTTGGTTTCAAGAAACTTAGGGTTTTATATCCTGGGCGGTATTATTGCGGTAGTAACCGGGGCGGCTGTTGGCATCATTCCAATTGCCGGCGGACTTGCCAACAGCTTAATACTTAGCCCTTGCTTTATGGCAGGTGCTGTTTTTGTTACCTGGCGAATTTCAAATGGTAAAGGCTGGACAGATTTTGGCGATATGTTCAGGGGCTTTGATTATCTATTGCCCGTTTTCCTGAGCACACTGATCCAGTATGCTGCAAGCCTGGGGCTGACTGTATTGGTTCTTTTAAATTACCTTGAAGAGATCATAGAGCTGTTCAGGTTATCCCAGGGTTCGGGTGCATATGAGAACCAGGAAGAAATGCAGGCTATTCTAAGGCAGATGTTCAATGGTAAATTTGTGCTGTTGTTTTTATTATTGATAGCTGCTTTATTATTTATTTCTGCCCTTTGGGCCTTCAAAAATCATTTCATAGTTATTTATAAAATGCAGGCATGGCCTGCTATGGAAATGTCGCGTAAAGTAGCCAGGAATAATCTATTGCGTTTAGTTGGCCTCTTTATAATATTGGGTCTTATCATCATAATAAGCGCATTACCCTGCGGAATAGGTTTGTTATTCAGCCTGCCCCTGATGATCGGGGCAACCTACAGCGCCTTTGCCCAGATCACACATTGCGACCAGCCGGATGAGATCAATGAGGAGATGTTTGATTTTTTAGCGGGGAAAAAGGAGTAGTAGTCAGGAAGAAGTTAAAAACTTTAAACTAATGCATCTTCGTCAGAGACGGGGACGGGTTATTAGCGGTTTCCTAACCTGTATGTAAATCCAAAAAGGAAACTGGTAATATTTGTTTTTATTGTACCGTTATTGTAAAGCGGAACAGCGCTGACATTATAAAGCCCCAGGTTATTTCTTATTTCAAAAGAAAACGCATACATTTTTCTGATCGGGATCGCCAGGCCAATACCCCCCGAGATACCAATATCAAACCGTTTATCTTTATCGGTATTGTCGGTAGTGGACTTTGTAAAATTATCACCTTCACCAACCTGCGTTTGTTTAAGTAAGTAAGAAAAATACGGACCTGCATTTATAAAATAGTTGATCTTACTGCCAAATGTTGCCCGGCCAGCAACGGCAATGTCAGGTAGTGAAAGTTTGAACGTGTGGTCAGATCGCCCATTGGATATCCAAAATTATCTGTTACCGGCTGGGTTATAACAGAGCCTTTTCTTTCATACCCCATACCAGTTCGGATGGAAATAAGTTTGGTAAAATGATACTGAAAAAAAATGCCGCCGGAATAACTGATCCTTGACTTATGTTTTTTTAATTGATCATTACCACGCAAAGAAATTACCCCCGGCCCGCCTTCAATTCCCATATCAAATTTGTCTGGTTGACTGAAAGTACTGCCGGAAGTAAAAAGGAGCAGACAGAAAATAATTGATCTATGCATATTTAAAATTATGGTCCGAAAAAAATCCCATCAAAAGAATGGGATTTCATTTATGATTTTTTCTTTCCTTAAATCACTTCTGCCATATCCGGTATGTCAACCGCTTTATAAGCACCGGCATCCAGTTTCTTCTTTGTTTCTTCAAATGCCTTAAGCGTTTCATCAATGTCCTTATCGCTGTGTGCAGCAGTGGGTATGATGCGGTAAATGATATCACCCTTGGGTATAACAGGATATACCACGATGGAACAAAAGACATGATAGTTCTCCCGCAGGTCCATCACCATCTGTGTTGCTTCAGGTACATCGCCCTTCATGTAGATGGGTGTAACAGGGGAGTTGGTATGTCCAATGTCAAAACCTCTTTCTTTTAAACCAGTTTGCAGGCGCTTTACATTGCTCCATAATTTTTCTCTCAGCTCGGGCATGGTCTTAACCATTTCCATGCGCTTGAGCATACCGTCAACGATAAGCAAGGGTAAACTCTTTGCAAAAATTTGTGAGCGGGTATTGTAGCGTAAATATTTTAAAACTCCTTTTGGCCCACTGATGAATGCGCCAATGCTTCCCATGCTTTTTACAAAGGTTGAAAAGTAAAGGTCAATATCCTTCTGACAGCCCTGAGCTTCATCTGCACCGGCGCCGGTTGGCCCCATATAGCCAAAGCCATGTGCATCATCTATTAAAATTCTGAACTCGTATTTTTTCTTAAGTGCACAGATTTCTTTTAAAATTCCCTGCTCACCATCCATTCCAAAAACACCTTCGGTGATGAGTAAGATGCCGCCGCCATTCTTTGCAGCCATTTCTGTTGCACGCTGCAATTGTTTTTCACAGTCTGCAATATCGTTGTGCTTGAATGCATAGCGATTGCCCATGTGCAGTCTTACACCGTCAACGATACAGGCGTGCGCTTCGGCATCATAAACAATTACATCCCTGCGGTTCACCAATGCATCTATACAACTCATGATACCCTGGTAGCCGAAATTGAGTAACATGGTATCCTCACGGCTTACAAATTCGCTTATAACTTTTTCAAGCTCTTCGTGTTTTACAGAATTACCACTCATCATCCTTGCGCCCATGGGATTTCCCATACCATATTTTGCAGCGGCTTCAGTATCTGCCTTACGCACTTCGGGATGGTTTACCAGGCCCAGGTAATTATTCAGGCTCCATACGATCATTTCCTTCTCCCTGAATTTCATCCTTGGTCCAAGCTCTCCTTCAAGTTTTGGAAAAGTGAAATATCCATGCGCCCTGTCCATATGCTGGCCGATGGGCCCGCCATCCTTTACTAATTTTTCAAATACGTCCATCGTTATTTAATATTTAGATTTTTGTTGAATATTTAAAAACTGCCTTATTCGATCTTTGTTTTATACAGGGTGAGGCTACTATATGTGGAATAATAATATGTCTCTCATGACCGCGGCAAAAATACAATAATTAAGTATTTATCCAAAACGGTCCAAATTCAACACAAATCCTATCTTCAAGGCATGAAATCAGTATGTATTCTTATCTTAAACCTGGTCCTGCTCAGTATCTTATCTTTTGCCCAGCCCACAGGGCCCGGTGGGCGGAATGAGGAAAAGGTGGCGAAACTGAAGTTCTGTGGCTATAAATATAAGGACTCATTAATACTCAGGAAACATTTTGAACAACAGCTTGCTTTTTTACAGGTGAATGATGGGGATACGATCGTTGATATTGGCAGCAGCAGCGGCGCATATATCGGCACCATTAATGTGATAGCGGACTTTAAACATGCACATTTTATCCTGTTAGATATAGACAGCAGTTGCCTTAACAGCAGTAAGGTTAACAATATGATCGCACATTATGAGGGGCTGCGGGGAAAAGCTTTTAATAACAGCATTGGCTTTGTAAAAAATACAACAGACAGCTTATGGCTACCCATGAACCGCTATAAAAAAATATGGATATTCAATACGCTGCACGAGATACCCGATAAAGCAGGAATGATAAAACAAATATCGGCCGTGATGCAAAGCGGCGGCGAAATAGTTATTGCCGAACTGATGGCTACTGAAAAAAGAAAGATGCACGGCGGCTGCAATGAGCCATTGATGAGCGATGATGAAATGAAGAATTTAATGCAGGCCGGCGGCTTTGCATTTAAAAATATGGCCTTTAATCCCCTCGCGGTTAAAAAGATAAAGAATCCTTATTGTATGTACCGCTTTGTTAAGCTATAATCTCCCTACATTTGATTTTTGAAAAAATAATTTATGACACGTAAAGTTTTTTTGCTTTTTGCTTTCTGCTTTTTTAATGTTGCCTCTTTTGCCCAAACATCTCCCGGGGCAAAGCCTAAATTGGTTGTGGGCCTGGTGATCGACCAGATGCGTTGGGATTATTTATACCGTTTCAACGCCCTGTATGGTGAAAACGGTTTTAAGCGGATGCTGAGAGAAGGCTTTAGCGCAGAAAATACTTTCATTCCTTATGTGCCTACTTATACTGCTGTAGGACATACCTGTGTATATACGGGCAGTGTACCGGCCATTATGGGTATCGTTGGCAATAACTGGTTTGATAAGGCTACCAACCGAAATGTTTATTGTACCGATGATTCTACTGTGGTCACTGTTGGAAGCAACAGCGTAGCGGGTAAAATGAGTCCAAAGAATTTATGGACTACAACCATTACGGATGAGCTTCGCCTCAGCAATAATTTTAAAAGCAAGGTGATCGGTATTGCATTAAAGGACAGGGGTTCCATCCTGCCTGCGGGGCACAGCGCCAATGCTGCTTACTGGTACGACGCAGGTAAATGGATCAGCAGTTCTTACTACATGAAAAATTTGCCGGGCTGGGTTGACAATTTTAATGCTAAGGACCTGCCATCCAAATATATGAGTACGGACTGGAATACTTTGCTGCCAATTTCAAAGTATGACCAGAGCACCGAAGATGATAAAGTTTATGAAAGCAGGATAAAAGGAGAAACAACCGTTGTATTCCCTCACAAACTTTCGGCCATTGATGTGGCTGTTAAACCCGAAGCTTTTAAAACAACACCATTTGCCAACACCTACACTTTTGAGTTTGCAAAAGCGGCCATTGAAAATGAATCGCTGGGAAAAAATTCTGTTACTGATTTTCTGGCAATAAGCATTTCTTCCACGGATTATATCGGGCATAGCTTCGGTCCGAATTCTATTGAAGTAGAAGATACCTATTTGCGCCTTGACAAAGACATTGCAGATTTTTTACAATACCTGGATGCAAAAATGGGCAAGGGTAACTATACTGTTTTTTTATCGGCCGATCATGCCGTAGCACATATCCCTTCCTTCCTGGCAGAACATAAGATACCAGGAGGGAATTTTGAAGATAATGATATCAGGCTGGAACTGAACCGTATGATAGAAACTGATTTTGGTATACAGAATATGGTACTGAGTTTACAGAACTACCAGGTGTACCTTAACATCAATGAACTGGAAAGACAGGGTAAGGATGTAGCAGCCGTAAAGAAAGCAGTTATTAAAACGCTGCAGGCAAAGTCCTTCATACTAACTGCATTTGAAACCGATAAGCTTGCGTTAACTACTTTACCCGAGCCTCAAAAAACAATGCTGGCCAATGGCTATAATATCAAGCGCAGCGGTGACATACAGTTTACGCTCAAACCCGGTTATTTTGACGGAACTGCAAGGGGCACCACACACGGCCTATGGAATCCTTATGATGCACATATCCCCTTATTATTTTTTGGCTGGGGGGTGAAGCCTGGTAAACTAAACAGGGAAACTTATATGACGGATATCTCCCCAACACTGGCGGCCATGCTTAAGATACAAATGCCAAGCGGGAGCGTGGGAAAGGTAATAACGGAAGTGATAAAATAGGCTAAGAGAATAAAAGAGAGAAAGAGGCTGGTGCTAAAATACTAAAAGCAAAAGGAGAAAAAGAGAGAAATGTAATCATCTCTTTTTCTCCTTTTCTCTTTTATCTCTTAGTTATTGTTTTATAAATTTCGTCTCTGCTATCCTTTCATTATTGTGAATGAGAACAACAATATAATTTCCATTTGGTAAAGCAGCAACATTTTCTGAGATGGTATTCTTACCGACATTAACAGCAGCGGTTAGTGTTTTTACCTGTCTTCCATCTGCATTATAAATTTTACATTCCAGGGCCGCATTTTCAGAAACGGTCAATGTTATATTCAGGTCATGATTAACCGGGTTGGGATTTATCCTGATCATTTTTACAATAGAATGATTGAACATTACCGGGATGATATTGGAATATTTGAACTTGCCATCCATATCATATTGCTTTAAACGATAAAAATTCATCCCGTTTATTGCATTGGCATCGGTGAAGTCATAGTTGGTTGCCGTTGAAGTAGTGTGGTATTTGCTTGATACCTTACCGATCTTTCCAAAATAGGTTCCGTTGAGTGAACGTTCTATTTCAAAATAATCTGCATTGGTTTCCTGTGACGTAGTCCAGTCTAATTTGATGAGTTCATTCTGCTGCCTGCCGGCGAACTTTGTAAGTTCCAAAGGAAGAACAACATCTTTTATATTCACCCAGATAGGGGAGGTCCAGATAATATCACCATCATCCTGCGTGATCTTTGCAAAATAATAAAACCTGTCATACAGCAAGCCAATAGTGGAATGCGTATAACTCAAAGTATTGCTGCCTGTATTGGAAATTAAAAGAGTGGCATTAAGAAGTGTTCCGGGTGTTCCGAAATAGATCTCGATCAGGCTGGTCATATCTTTTGGATCAGCCGGTGCATCAGGATCATTTACAGATACAGATATTGAAAGGTCAGATGTGCTGTTGAATTCACTGCCCATGAAATGACCGTTGATGATGAAATTTATTTCCGTGTTCCAGTCATCCGAAGCATAAAAGCGGTTGGCTTTATAAGCAGACATGATACTATCCCTGTGTAAAGTAGTAGCCAGCACAACCGTGCGTGACCTGCTCGTTCTTCCAAAAGTTGTATTGTGATCATCATGATCAATTGTTGGCCCTGCATGATAACCTTTTGCCAGCGCGGAGAAGAATGTTGCTTCAAATAAAGCCGCAGATTGATCAGTATAATCTGTTGTTGTGGAAGATTCACTTCCACTCCTGACAGCCAGACCTACTATTACACTATCGGCAACACTACTCAATGAAGTATTTAAAATATCTCCAAAATCGCCCGGTTGCGGGTGTGCAAGCGTACAGAAAGCAGTTGGGTAAGAATTGACGATCGACCAGAAGCTGCTAAAGTCTCCGTTATTACAAAAAATATCATAATTATTTCCCGTTCCCCACGCACCGTTGCCGGTTTCCCAGCCTATCAATGCCGGAACGCCATAGGTTACAACATGACCGCCCTGGCTGATGGTTCCCCATTCCTGGCCATACATAGAAACAAAAGCGCCGTTGATGTTAGAAGTATCTGCCTGGTATAAGCCCATTGCATAATTAGCCAGGCGCATCCCGCCATTAAGCGCTGAATGGTTGTGTTCAGAGATGCCTAAAAAATCCATATGGTAAGACCCCTTGGCATAATTATAATCATCACCGGGAGTTTTATATCCGGAAACAGTACTATCCTTGTTACCATCTGAATAGGAAGAATGGCTGTGAATATTGCCGAAGTAAAAATTATACTGGCAAAATGCAGGAAAGCAACTTATTGCTAAGATGAGTGTAAAAATGGGTTTCATTAGGTGTAATTCTATACCTAAAACGCAGGATGGGTAAGAATATTATGACAGAGACTTATTTAAATAATTCTTATAAGGTAGAAAAATTTCTACCCCTGTTGCCTGTGAAGCAATTTTATACGGTGAGCGGAATCTATTGTTTGATAAACCGGGTTTCTGCAACCTTTTCATTGTTGGCGATGACGACAACAATATAATTTCCGTTTGCCAGATCTTTAATATCAGCGGAGATGATATTTTTCCCTGCGGTTACCAAAGCAGTCATTGTTTTTATTTCCCTTCCTTCTGCATTATAAATTTTGCAAACAACATTTGCGTTTTCCGCAAGCGTTAAAGCAATGTTCAGGTTGCTGATGACAGGATTAGGATTTACCCTGATCGTTCTTACGATAGAATGATTGAACATTACCGGAACAATATCTGAGTACCTGTACTTTCCGTCCAGGTCAAATTGTTTCAGCCTGTAAAAATTGAGACCGTTCAATGCGCCCGCATCTGAAAAATCATAACTGGTATAGGAAGACGTGGTATGATACTTACTGTTTACCCTGCCGATCTTTTCAAAACGGCTTCCGTCAAAAGAACGCTCGATCTCAAAATGATCAGCATTGATCTCCTGTGCAGTGATCCAGTTCAGCCTGATCTGTTCCTTATGCTGTATCCCCGTGAACCTTGTTAATTCCAGTGGTACTATTATCGCAGTCCTGTTAACCCAGATGGGTGCGGTCCAGATAATATTGCCATCCACCTGTGTGATCTTTGCAAAATAATAATAGTTAGTGCCGATGGATGTTGCGTGGTTATGGTTTAGTGATGCACTGCCTGTATTGGAGCTGAGTAAACTTGCAACAGTACCGCTGCCGGTAATGCCGTAGAATATTTCTATTTTATTGATATTATCATTGGGATCGCCGGGAGCATCGGGATCATTTACAGTTACCGAAATGGATGAATTGCCGGTGCTGGTAAAATCAGTGCCCATGAATTTCCCGTTGATGGTAAAGTTGACCTGTGCATTCCAGTCATCCGAAGCATAAAACCTGTTGGCCCTGAATGCAGCCATGATACTATCCCTGTGGAGAGAAGATGCCAGGACCACGGTTCGGGATTTATTCGTTCTTCCAAAAGTAGTATTGTGATTATCATGATCGATGGTGGGCCCAACATGATATCCCCTGGCCAAAGCTTTTAGGAATTTATCTTCATACAAACCTGCAGGAAGATCGGTATAATTGGTGGTGATGGAAAAAGCGCTCCCGCTTCTTACCGCAACACCCGCAACAACACTATCTGTATTGGCAACATAAGGCGCTGCATCCAGCAGGTTGCCATAATCGCCGGTCTCAGGATGCGCCAATGTGCAGAATGCTGTTGGATATGATTGAACGATTGGCCAGAAGCTGGCAAAATCGCCCTTGGCGCAATAGACATTATAATTATTTGATGGGCCCCATGCACCGCTGCCACTTTCCCAGCCGATCAAAAGCGGCACACCATAAACCACTACGTGACCACCCTGGCCGATGGTACCCCATTCCATGCCATACATGCTGACAAATGTTCCGTTGTTATTAGAAGTATCTGCCTGGTATAGCCCCAGGCCATAATGAGCTACATGCATGCCGGGATTATTATTGCCCGAATAATGGTTGTGTTCTGATATGCCCAAAAAATCCATATGGTAACTTCCCTTGGCATAATAATAATCCTGGCCGGGGTAGTAGTATCCTGTTGCGGCGCTGTCTTTATTACCGTCAGAATAAGAGGAATGGCTGTGAATATTGCCAAAATAAAAATTATACTGGCATTTTGCAGAATAGAAGCCGGATAGTATTATAAAAGTAAAGAACAGTTTCATGATATTGGCAGCCAGGGCTTCCGATCGAACGGATCAAGCTGCTGCCTTTCTTTTAGCGTTAATTTTAATATAATGGTAATGGCCGGCAACCCGGGCATATTAAAACAAAAGAGAACTGAACGAGCCAGTTCTCTTGGTTGGGTTACTAGGATTCGAACCTAGACAAACAGAATCAAAATCTGTTGTGCTACCTTTACACCATAACCCAATATATACGGTGAAAATTCGGCTGCAAAAATAAGGGTTGTAAAAAATTGTGCCAAATGTATTTTAAAGCAGAAACAACGGTTAGCGTGGGGTTTATAAAAAAAAGCCGGATAAAAAATGATCTTTTTACCCGGCTTTGTTGGGCTCGCCCGACGAAGCAGCAATAAAACTGTGATAATAAAAATAAAAGCCCACCGACGCTAAAGCTATGGTGGGCGAAGTTGGGTCACTAGGTTTCGAACCCAGACAAACAGAATCAGAATCTGTAGTGCTACCGTTACACCATGACCCAGTTGAGGGATGCAATATTAATGAATATGTATTTATCTCCCAAATAGAGTTCACAAAATAAATGCCACCCTGTGTGCGTTCCTGCAAAAGGAAAACCAACCGGCATAAAATACCCAATGAACGGTATATAATGAGCCGGCCAATATTTTTAATTTTACAAAAAAAAATAATATGCGATTTATTAAGATACTGACCCTGTTCCTGTTCATTTCGTCTTTTGTGAATGCACAGACTGCTGAGACATTATACAATGAAGGGGTTCAGTTAAGAACAGATAAGAAAACGAGGGAAGCCCTTGAGAAGTTTAAAAAGGCCGTACAGCTTAAACCTGATTATGCTGCAGCTAATTATGAAATTGGCTGGTGTAGTAATGACGTGAAAGATTATTCAGGTGCAATGACCGCACTAAGAAAGGCAAGGATTTCATGGTCAGCAATACCCAAAGTACATTTTGAACTGGGTTATGCTTTTGAAAAACAGAATATGTATGATTCCGCCGTAATTAGCTTTAACGAATGCCTGCGCTTAAAGCCGGATTATTCATTGGCACATAAGCAATTGGGGACTATTGCTTATTACAAAGAGCAGTATTCACCAGGATTGCAGCATTTTAAAAACTATATCCAATATGCCAAGTCAGAAATAAGCGATTATTTATTCTGGTATCGCAAAGGGTTTATGGAAAATGCTGAAAAAACATTTACCGAAGCTAAAGAATCTTTACAGAAATCGCTGATGTACAAAAAAGATTATAGCAATACCTACCTGGAGTTAGGCTTTGCGTGCAATAAACTCAAACAGGCTGATGAGGCAATAAGCTGGTATGAAAAAGCAATGGAATTGGATTCTAAATCCCATATTCCTTACAATGGCATAGCTGAAGTGTACAGGGATACAAAAAAGGATGTGGACATGGCCATGACCTGGTATCAAAAGGCCCTCGGGGTTAAAGCAGATGAACGCAAAGCCTGTTTTGGCATGGGTTATTGCTTAAACAGTAAAGGCAAGTACAGCGAAGCTGTCCCTTATTTACAAAAAGCGATCCAGCAGGAATCTACTTACACTGCAGCTTATGTTGAACTGGGCTACAGTTATTACATGTCAAGCAAAAATGATGATGCATTGAAGCAATTTGAAAAAGCTTTAGCGATGAACCCAAAAAATGAGAATGCCCGCTACTACGCCGGCCTTGTTTACATAAACCAGAAAAATAAGACCAAGGCACAGCAAATGGCGGATGAACTAAAAGTACTTAGTTCTAAAAATGCCGCGTCTTTACAGGAGAAGATTAATAAAATGAATTAACGAAAAGCTGTTAGCTATTAGCTGTTAGCCGTTAGCATCAGTTTCTAACATGAAGGCTTTTGCTGAAAGCTGTTAGCATCTTTTCTTCTTCTTCCAATAAGGCGAGCGTTTCTTCTGTTAGTTTAAGCTCACCAAACCCTAATGCTTTAGCAATTAACAATTGTGTTTCTGCTTCGAAACAGGAGCCAAGTGCTATTTCGACAAACCGGTTATAATCTTTATCACTGTTCCTGCTGCTTCCTTCCGCGATATTCGAAGGTATTGATACAGCTGCCCGTGTGATTTGTGATGTCAATCCGAATTTTTCCTGGGTTGGGAATATGGATGTTATTTTAAAACAATTAATAGCAACCTGGAATCCTTTTTGCCAAATCTTCATTTCTTTGAAATTTCTCATAAAGGGTACGTTTTTATAATTAAAGTAGGGATTAGCCTTTGTCTTTAGGTATTAGCTGTTAGCAAGAAAAAAATACTTGAAGTAAGCATACTGCCGCTAACAGCTATTGGCTAACAGCTAATAGCTTTCCTATTCCGTATCTTCCTTCTCTTTCAATTCCTTTATCAGGTCAAGCGCTTCGGTAACCACATCGCACATGATGGTGATCAGTGAGCCCGGTTTTGCCGTTTTATAGGCATGCATGATGGCTTCCTTTTCATTATAAATAATGGTGATCGGAATGTCCTTTGGTTTTGTTTCATTGATGCCTTCTCCCAGGAGCTGCACAATTTCCTCCGCCGTTCTGCCGCGTAAATGTTTGTCCTGGCGCATGATGATCTCATCAAAAGACCTGCCTGCTATTCTTCCCAGTTCCCTGATGTCGTCATCCCTTCGGTCGCCGGTACCGCTGATGATGCCCACCTTTGGCGTGCCATCAACCTTGCTTATAAAATCACAGAGCAGTTCAAGCCCTGCAGGATTGTGTGCAAAGTCCACCAAAAATTTAAATTCTTTGAACTGGAACATGTTCAGCCTTCCAGGCGTTTGCGAAGGAGAGGGAACAAAAGTTTGCAGCGCAAGCTTGATATCTTCTATTTCAATATTTCTCCAGAAATAAGTACTCAGTACGGCAGGCAAACAGTTCATGATATTATGTACTGCTTTTCCCCCGTAGGTAACGGGCACTTCGGTAACTTTTATTATCCTTATTTTCCATGTGCCCTTCATGATGCTGATGTAGCCATTCTCAAAAACTGCAGCATAGCCACCGGCCTTGCAATGCTTGATGATTCGTGGATTTTTCTCATCCATACTGAACAAAGCAATATTGCAATCCAAACCCTTCTTCATTGCATAAACAAGGTCATCCTCCGCATTTAAAATGGCATAGCCGTGTTTAAAAACAGTTTCAGGAACAACGGCTTTTACTTTCGCCATCTGCTCCATAGAGTCTATACCGCCTAACCCAATATGATCGGCGCTGATATTCGTTACAACAGCAACATCGCAGTTTTGAAACGCAAGCCCGCTTTTTAAAATGCCACCTCTTGCACATTCCAGCACGGCAAAATCAACAGTAGGATCTTTTAAAACAAAAGTGGAGGATACCGGCCCGGTACAATCTCCTTTCATCATCATCTGGTTTTGTATGTACACACCATCACTTGTTGTATAGCCAACTTTATAACCCGCAGTTCTTGCAATGTGTGCCGTTAATCTTGTTGTGGTTGTTTTACCATTTGTTCCGGTAATGGCAATGATGGGAATATTTCCCGCGCTGCCTTTTGGAAAGAGCATGTCAACAACAGGTTCGGCAACGTTGCGTGGCAGGCCAACGGAGGGATCGATATGCATCCTGAATCCCGGCGCTGCATTTACTTCCAGGATGGCGCCGCCATTTTCTTTTACCGGCGTACGAAGATCTGTAGCCATGATATCAATGCCGCAGATGTCCAGGCCAATGATCCTTGCGATCCTTTCGCACATGATGATGTTGGCAGGATGCACTTCATCTGTTACATCTGTACTTGTTCCGCCTGTTGAAAGATTAGCTGTTGGTTTTAATAAGACGAGTTCATTCTTTGCAGGAATGGTTTCCAGGCTGTAGCCTTTTTCATCCAGCATTTTTTGTGTGAACTGGTCAATGGTTATCTGCGTGAGCACTTTTTCATGGCCATAGCCGCGGCGTGGGTCACTGTTCACTTCATCAATTAAATATTGAATGGTATTTTTTCCGTCTCCAACAACAGAAGCCGGCGTACGCAATGCCGCACAGATGAATTTATAATTGATAACAAGGATCCTGAAATCAAAACCCGTGATATATTTTTCTACAATTACACTACGGCCATAAACTTTTGCGGCTTCAAATGCTTTTAAGGCCATTTCCCAGGTGGTGATATTAGTGGTATTTCCTTTGCCGTGGTTACCATCAATGGGTTTTATCACGCAGGGGTAACCTATCCTGTCAATGGCATCCTGTAATCCCTGTTCGGTTCTTACCACGTCCCCGCTGGGTACGGGTATCTGTGCATCTCCAAGTAAATTCTTCGTTTCTTCTTTATCGCAGGCAATATCCACCGCAATGTTCCCGGTGGTGCTGGCAATGGTTGCCCTGATCCTTTTTTGGTGAACCCCATAACCCAGTTGCACCAAAGAATGTTTATTCAAACGGATAAATGGTATTCCTCTTTTTGCTGCTTCATCTACAATACAGGCGGTGCTGGGTCCCATCCTGGTGTCTTCTCTTATCTCCCGAAGCTTCATGATGTCATCGGCAAGGTCATATTCTTCGGCATCGGCCAAGGCCTGCGCAACCCTTACCGCGGCTTTTGCTGCATATACACCTGCGTCTTCTTCAATATAACTTATACAAACATAATATTCACCTTCGTTACCTGTACCCCTTGTGCGTCCAAAGCCGGTATCCATTCCTGCAAGGGTCTGCATTTCCAGTGCAATATGTTCTATCACGTGGCCCATCCAGGTGCCTTCATCCACACGCTCAAAAAAACCACCGGCTGTACCAACACTGCAACGATGCTCGATCATTGTAGGGAACATCTTTTCAAGCCTTTGCCTGAAACCTTCTATTTGGTTGGTGGGACGTTGCTCCATTTCTTCCAGGTCAAGCTTCATCTGTATCAGCTTGGTACGACGAACGCTCCAGTAGTTTGGCCCCCTCAGCACTTTAATTTCAACGATCTTCATAATTCAGTTTATAGTTTGTAGTTTTTTGTTACCGGCATTTGTTTTTCAATTAAGCATCGTTGTGTCACTCACTTGTACAATATATCATTGGGCAACTTTCAACTCAGCGTATTTTTTTCGGTGTTTCGGTGTTTCTGTGGCACCCTTCGACTCCGCTCAGGAGAGCCCGAAATTGGAAATTACCAAAATCATCTTGCTTTACAAAAAACAAAATTTGTAAATTGTATCCCGATAACTACCGGGACTAAAATCATTAACCATGAGCAATCGCCGTTCCTTCATTCATAAAGTAGGATTATTATCTGCAGCCGCAGTTACTGCCAACCTGCTGCAGCCGGCATGGAGCCGTGACCTGCAGTCAGCATTAAAAAACGCTGCGGGATTGTCTCCATCTGATCTTGCAACAGACGAGGATTTCTGGTATTATGTGCAGCAGTCTTATACCATTGCTCCCAATTTTATCAACTTAAATAATGGCGGTGTGGCGCCGGCGCCAAAAACAGTAGCCGAAGCCATGAAGCGCAATTATGATTTCTGTAATGAAGGGCCCAGTTATTTTATGTGGCGGGTGATCGACCAGGGAAGAGAACCACTGCGGAAAAACCTTGCGCAGCTTGCCGGCTGTGATAAGGAAGAGATCGCCCTGCACCGCAATGCATCCGAAGCGCTGGAGACGGTGATCTTTGGCCTGGAATTAAAAGCAGGTGATGAAGTGGTGCTTGCCAAACAGGATTACCCCAACATGAGTGGCGCATGAAAGCAAAGAGAAAAAAGAGAAGGCATAAAACTCGTCTGGATAAATTTAGAATTACCCAGCGAAGATGACAACTACATGGTGAAGCAATATACCGATGCATTCACTTCCAAAACAAAAGTAGTGCAGATCACGCACATGATAAACTGGATAGGACAGAAGCTGCCGGTTAGAAAAATTGCAGACGCCGCAAAGAAAAAAAATATAGATGTACTGGTTGATGGCGCACATACTTTTGCGCAATTTCAATTTTCAATCCCCGACCTCAACTGCGATTATTTTGGAACAAGCCTGCACAAATGGCTGGGTGCACCCATTGGCACCGGTTTTTTGTATGTGCGTAAAGAAAAGATAAAGACCATATGGCCATTATTTGGCGCAGGCGAAAAACAAGAAGAAGATATCCGCAAGTTTGAACACCTGGGCACAAGGCCTTTCTTTATAGAGGAAGCTGTTGATAAAGCAATTGATTTTTATGATATGATCGGTGGTAAAAGAAAAGAAGAGCGCTTGCTTTATTTAAAGAATTACTGGATGAATAAAGTAAAGGACATACCTAAGGTTAAACTGCATACTTCCTTTAAAAAAGAATTTGGATGTGCCATCGGGCTGGTAAGTGTTGATGGAAGGAAACCTGCTGAACTGGAGGCTTATCTCTGGAGTAATTATAAAATACATAGTGTTGGCATTGAATGGGAAAACATAAAGGGCGTACGCATTACGCCCAATGTTTATACAAGCATAAAAAATTTAGATCGCCTGGTTGAAGGAATAGAGAAGTTTGCAAAGACCTAGTCCCTAAACATCAGCTAATGGCACCACATAGGAAGATAGACAACATAGGATAGGTCATTTAACTCATGTGTTTTTCTATTGTTCTCTATGTTCCTATGTGGTTCAGATTAATCTTTTGTACTTAATTAACAGGTGGTTAATAACTAGTTACAGATAAGCTCACACGATTTCCCTTATTTTTGCGTTAATCATAAAAATGATTAAATGCAATTTGCCAAAGGGAAACTGATTGCGATTGGCGGAGCGGAAGACAAAGGAACAGACCTGGAGAAAGGAGAGATCCAACGCAATAACCTCAATTTTTTTGAATTAGGCATTCTTCGCCGTATCGTGGAAGAAGCCGGCGGCCCCTACAGCCGTATAGAAGTCATCACTACCGCAAGTATGATCCCCTACGAAGTTGGCGACAATTACCTCAATGCTTTTGGCAAGATAGGCTGTACCAATATCGGCATCATGCACATCCGCAACCGCAATGATGCGGCCAGTGCAGAATACCTTGAGCGCATCAGCCGATGCGACGTGGTATTATTTAGCGGTGGTAACCAATTACGCCTTACCAGCACATTCGGGGGGACAAAATTATTACACATCATTTCGGACAGGTATGAAGCGGAAGAGAATTTCGTGATCGCCGGAACTTCGGCCGGTGCAATGGCCATGAGCAATACCATGATCTATGAAGGCAACGCTACAAAAGCACATTTAAAAGGCGAAGTAAAAATTACCACCGGGCTTGCCTTTGTGGAAGACATTATCATTGACAGCCATTTTGAAAAACGCGGAAGGTTTGGCAGGCTGGCACAGGCAGTAGCTACAAATCCCGGTGCAATTGGCATTGGCCTGGGCGAGGATACCGGCATGCTGATAAAAGAAGGAAATAAAATGGAAGCCATAGGAAGCGGTTGCGTGATCATCATTGATGGCCACGACATCGGTTACAGCAATATTGCCGATATACCCGAAGGCAGTCCTTACAGTATTGAAAATTTGAAAGTACATTTTTGTGAAAAGGGCAATGGCTTCCTCGTAAAAGAAAGGCAGTTCATTCCCGAAGTGTATGAAGGGGCAACAGTTAAAAAACAGGTGAGGGTGGAATAACCTTGTACCAAAAAATAAAAAAACATGCATCTCAGCAACGGGATGCATTTTCTTTTTAACTTAACAGCATGGACAGGAAAAAATTCTTACAGCAAACATCGCTTGCATCGGCGGGACTGTTAATGAGCAATTATTCTTTTGCAAAATGGAATGCAGATTTCCCCCTGGTAAGGGTTCCGGTAAGCCAGCGAAAATTTAAAAGCCCGGCTGTTGAAAAACTCATCGGGGAAATAAAAAAGAATATTGGCAATAAAGAGATCGGCTGGTTGTTTGAAAATTGTTTTCCGAATACTTTGGATACCACGGTTGAATTCGAGGTCATCAATGGCAAGCCGGATACTTTCGTTATCACCGGCGATATTGATGCCATGTGGCTTAGGGATTCTTCGGCACAGGTTTGGCCCTACCTGCCGCTTATGAAAGAAGATAAAAATTTAAAGGAACTGATCAAAGGCGTTATCAACCGGCAGGTAAAATGTATTTTAAAAGATCCTTACGCCAATGCGTTTTATAAAGATGAAACAAAGATCAGCGAGTGGAAAGATGATAAAACAATAATGAAGCCGGGGATACATGAACGCAAGTGGGAGATAGACAGTTTGTGCTATCCAATCCGGCTGGCTTATGGTTACTGGAAGGAAACAGGCGATACTTCGCCTTTTGACGAAGACTGGAAAGCTGCGATGAAGCTTATTGTAAAAACTTTTAAAGAACAACAGCGTTTGGAAAATAACGGCCCTTATAAATTCGAAAGAACAACAAGCTGGGCAACAGATGGTGTGCCATTGGGTGGCTATGGATATCCTACCAACAGGAATGGAATGATACACGCCATGTTCAGGCCGAGTGATGATGCAACCGTGTTCCCTTATAATGTGCCGGGAAATTATTTTGCTGTAGTTGCACTTACCAGGCTGCTGGAAATGAAATCACTGATAGGGTTTTCGTTTGATGAAGAATTAACGGCCAATAAAATTGCCAATAAGATAACGATCGCAATGGACACCGTTTGTATAGTGAACCATGCTGTTTTCGGTCAGGTATATGCTTATGAAATAAATGGCTTTGGAAGTTATAACCTGATGGATGACGCAAATATACCTTCGCTCTTATCCCTGCCTTATTTATTTGAGGCAACTGATGAAGACCCGGTATCTGTAAATACCCGGAAACTTGTTCTTTCCCCTGATAATCCGTTCTTTTTCCGGGGCAGGGCGGCAGAAGGCGTTGGTGGCCCGCATGTTGGCATGGACTATATCTGGCCCATGAGTATCATTATGCGGGGCTTAACAAGTAAGGACGATAAGGAAATAAAAAGCTGCCTGGAGACGTTACAGGGTACGCATGCCGGTACAGGATTCATGCACGAGTCCTTCCATAAAGACGATCCTGCTAAATTCACCCGTAAATGGTTTGCCTGGGCAAATACATTGTTTGGCGAATTTGTGTGGAAAGTTTATACGGAAAGACGGCATTTATTACAATAGTATCCGGACCGTATCAATAAAATAACTATGAAAAAATTCAACCTCGTACTTACCCTGTGCTTTTTATTTTTTGCCGGTACAAACGCTACTATAAGATATGTAACGCCCTCCGGCGGTGCCGTAGTTGCGGATGGTACCAGTTGGGCCAATGCCTTGCCGGGTGGTTCATTACAATTAGCAATTTCTTCTTCCATAGCAGGGGACGAGGTATGGGTGATGACCGGGACCTACTATACCACAGCCACCACCAACAGGAATATTTATTTCAGCATGCAAAACGGCGTTGCTATCTATGGCAGCTTTGCCGGTACAGAAACTGCTTTGTCGCAAAGGATCTTTTCCTGTGGCTTTAGTTCTGTCTTAAGCGGGGAGATCGGCCTTGCAGGAAATGCAGATAACAGTTATCATGTGATCAACAACAGCAGTTTAAACAATACAGCCATACTGGATGGCTTTACCATCAGGGGTGGCCATGCTAATTTCGACCTTGTGGGTAATGATAACAGGAGCCTGGGTGGCGGCATGTTAAATAATGCTGCCAACAGTGGTATATGCAGTCCAACAATAAGAAACTGTTTATTTACCAATAACACCGCATTGTTTGGCGGTGGTATATTTGATCACGGCCAAAACGGCGGCAATGCAAATCCCGTTATCACCAATTGCATATTCATACAAAATACGGCTACCGGCGGCGGTGGCGCAATTGATAATTTTGGGTATAATGGTAACGCAAGCCCCGTAATTACCAATAGTATTTTTTATATGAACACGGCTACCGACCGGGCAGGAGCAATGTACTGCTGGGGTGGTGGTAACGGCAACGCAAGTCCCACGATCTTAAATTCCATCTTTATCAATAATTCATCTTTTGATGGCGGTGGTATTGTTGCCGACAGGTCTAATTTTGTTTCCGGTAATTCGGGTACGGCAAATCCTATAATTCGCAACAGTATCTTTTGGGGGAATACTGCCGGCGGTACAGGCCCGCAATTTTATCTCATCGGTGCTGCAGGTTTTGCAGCAACTTATTCCGCCATTGACGTGACCAATCAAAGCGGGGCGCATAGCATCACAGGGCCGGGCACGGGCAATATTATTACTGCGCCGGACTTTTTAAATATTTCAGATGCCATAGGTCCAGATAATTGCTGGCTTACCAGTGATGACGGGTTGCAATTACAAACAGGGTCAGCCGGAATAGATGCCGGTAACAATACAGGGCTTCCGTCTTTTGATATCCGTAATTTTAGCAGGATCAGCAATGCCGTGGTTGATATGAGTGCCTATGAATTCAATTCAGTATTACTGCCGGTAAACCTTAAAAGCTTTTCCGGTATTGCAAATAAAAAGGTCAATATGCTTTACTGGAGTACGGCCTCAGAAAACAATAACCATTTATTCGAAATACAAAGAAGCATTGATGGCATTAAGTTTGAAACAATTGGCCAGGTGTCCGGAGCAGGAAACAGCGGTACTTTCAGGCAATACGAATTTGCCGATACAAAAATAATTGATCAGCCATATTACTACCGGTTAAAACAGGTAGACCGGGATGGCAGGTATATTTTCAGCGATATTATCTTATTGACAGGTAAAGAAAATACAGCCCATGCGGTTGTTTTTCCAAATCCTGTTGCAGGCATAGCCACGGTTCTGTTTGGGAAAGCCCTGGTGAACGAGGAATTTTTACTATTCAACAGCAGCGGGCAGTTGGTCGAAAAACTCATTGTGAACGGCAGAACAGGCTATATTGATTTAACCGGTAAAGCGGATGGTTCATATTCTTTAATAAATAAGAAACTTGGAATAACGCTGAAAATTCATAAGTTGCGCACCGGTTTGTAAATTAAGACCGCATTATGAGAGGATCTGTATTTGCTTTATTGTTTTGCCTGATCATTGCCTTTATGCCGGCCAATAAAAAGAAGCGTATTATTTTTTTTGGTGACTCGATCACCGAAGCTGCGGTAAACGCCGGCGGATATATTGTAAAGATGGATTCCATCATCGCAGCGCAGGATAAGAAAGAACTTTATGAATTGGTTGGCTCCGGCATCAGCAGTAATAAAGTATATGACCTTTACCTGCGTCTTGAAGAGGATGTATTGAAAAAAGAGCCTGATATTGTGGTCATCTTTATTGGCGTAAATGATGTGTGGCATAAACGTTTGCTGGGTACCGGAACAGATGCGGATAAGTTTGAAAGATTTTACAGCAATATTCTTAAAAGGCTGACAGAAAAAAATATTAAGGTCATCATGTGCACGCCTGCGGCAATCGGTGAAAAGACCGATTTTACCAATGAGCTCGATGGCGACCTCAATAAATACTGTAGCATCATACGCGGTATAGCTGCAAAAAATAACCTGCCCCTTGTTGACCTGCGCAAAACTTTCCTGGAATATAACCTGAAGCATAACACGGCAAATAAAGAATCTGGGATCCTTACCACAGACAGGGTACACCTTAATGCGAGGGGAAACCAACTGGTGGCTGATGAGATGTGGAAGGTAATATCAGCGCTATAACCCCCTGGCTGATGAATGGCTCAATATGCCGGTTGAGCGGAACTTTGTTTTGAAAAAATATATACTATCTTACCCCTGCTTTCCACCTGTCTCCACACAATTTCATCCGCCCTTTATTTTTTAATACTTAAAACAATTTGTTATTATGAAATTTATTCAGAAGCGGTTACTGCTTGCTACAACGCTATGCATTTTATTATTTGCTGCGTGCACATCAAAAACAGAGAAGGAAGAGAAGCCACCCGTTATTGCAGTGGAAGATTTTTTTAAGAATGCTGACAAAAGCGGTTGGCAAATATCTCCCGATGGGGAATATGTTTCTTACCGCTCCGTACACATGGCACATACAAATGTGTTCGTAAGAAAGATATCTGATTCGGTTGGTATCCCTGTTACCCATGATTCTGTGCGGAACATCAGTCAATATCAATGGAAGGGCAACCGTATTTTGTACCTGCAGGACATTGGCGGAGATGAGAATTTCCAGCTATTCTCTGTTTCCATTGATGGAAAAGACCAAAAGGCGTTAACACCATTTCCCAAAGTGAGAACAGGCATCCTCAATGACCTGCGCTATGTGGCAGGTAAAGAAAAAGAAGTGATGATAACAATGAACAAAAGAGATCCCCGCTTCTTTGATCCCTATAGCATCAATATTGAAACCGGAGAGCTGAAGGAGCTTTACAAGAACGATAAGAACTATGATGGCTGGTACACAGATCATACCGGCACAATCCGGATCGCTACCAAAACAGATGGTGTCAATACAACCTATTATCACCGGGCAACAGAAGCAGACCCTTTTGATTCGGTACTCACGACCAGTTACAAGGAAACCTTTACACCGAACTTTTTCACTTTTGATAATAAGAATATTTATGTAACCAGCAATATCGGCAGGGATAAAACAGCGGTTGTGGAATATGACCTTGCAAATAAGAAAGAAATAAAAGAGATCTACAATAATGCAGCGTATGATGTTGATGGACTTGATTACTCACCCAAAAGAAAAGTACTCCAGTTTGCTTACTATACATCCTGGAAAGGCGAACAGCATTTCCTGGATAAGGAAGCCGAGGCAGACTATAATAAGATGAAAGAAAAATTCAAAGGATACGAAGTGAGTATCTATGGAAATAATAATGACGAGGACAAATTCATTGTGTGGACGGGTAATGACAGGTTACCGGCAAAATTTTATTTCTATGATAAAAAGACAGGAGAAACAAAATACCTGGCTACATCAAGGCCCTGGTTGAAGGAAGAGCAGATGGCAACGATGAAACCGATAGAGTATAAATCAAGGGATGGTTTAACCATTCATGGTTACCTTACTTTGCCAAAGGGCGTGGAAGCTAAAAATATCCCGGTTATCATCAACCCTCACGGCGGCCCATGGGCGAGAGATGGCTGGGGCTTTAATAATGAAGCGCAGTTCCTGGCCAATCGTGGCTACGCCGTTCTGCAAATGAACTTCCGGGGATCTACAGGTTACGGCAAAGAGTTTTGGTTAAAAGGACAAAAGCAATGGGGAAAGACCATGCAGGATGATATTACCGACGGCGTTCAGTGGCTGATAAAAGAAGGGATCGCCGATCCCAAAAGAGTGGCCATTTACGGAGGAAGCTATGGCGGATACGCAACACTTGCGGGTGTGGCTTTCACGCCCGACCTCTACGCCTGTGCGGTTGATTATGTAGGTGTATCAAATATGTTCACCTTCATGAAAACCATTCCGCCATACTGGGAACCTTACAAGGCCATGTTCTATGAATTGGTTGGAGACCCGGTAAAAGACAGCGTATTGCTTGCCGCTGCTTCACCGGTCATGCATGCAGGAAGAATAAAAGCGCCTTTGTTCATTGCACAGGGTGCTAATGATCCGAGGGTAAACAAGGCAGAAAGCGACCAGATGGTGGACGAATTAAGGAAAAGGGGAGTGGAGGTTGAATACATGGTTAAAAATGATGAAGGGCATGGTTTTGCAAATGAAAATAACCGGATAGAATTTTATAAGGCGATGGATAAATTTTTTGACAAGCATCTTTCGGGTAAACCAATAGAAGCAAAAAAACAATAATGCTTATTTAATAAAAAACATCCCGTCTTTTGGCGGGATGTTTTTTTATGATCACCTGGCAGTATTAAGCATTTTCTTTCAGCACATCTTCAACCGACAGTTCTTTTAAATTATTCATGCAATCCTTTCTTACAAAGAAGAGGTTATAGCAACCTTTATTTGCTGCGACCAATTTATAGCCTTTTGCTTCTGCTAATTTTGTCATTGACAATGGCGAAGCGCCTTTGGGTGTATTGGTTTCGTAAAGCTCAAATTCATTGTTATAAGACGGAATGAAATCAGTATTGCCCTTTTCTACCTGCACCTCGGCAACAACAACCCGGGGATTTATAACCGTGATCTTCTCCCATATAAAATAGTCATTGCCATCAAGGTCAATGCTCAACAGGTCGGCTTCCTCCCTGTTCAGGCTATTGCTTAGGATCTTATTGATATTGTTTACCGTAACTATCGCATGTACAAAAGAAAACCTTGATACTGCATTTCCAAGATGCTGGCTGTAGATGTACTTTCCTCTTTCCAGGAGATCATTATTCCCGTCTATAAAGACACCACTCCAGCCATGATGAAAAGCAAGATTGGCGCAATTGCTGTTGATACAGTCATTACTGCCAATATCAACAAATCTTTTATTTACAATACCTGTATTTGAAAAAATCTCCAGTAATATCCCGTCTTCGCCGGCAGTGGTAAATATGTCTAATCTCTTTTTTGAGAATGTTCCTGTTTCATCCAGCCCGGAAATAAAATCTTTATTCTGCTTAATTGCATTCCCATAGATCCTGTGGTGAAATACCTGTTTCCATAAATACTTTTTTACAAGATGCTTTAATCGGTTCATGACATTTTATAAAATACCTACGAGGTAATAATTTTTCTTTCCTTTTTGAACCAGTAAGTATTTGTTGTGCAGCAAAAGTGAATTTTCGATCTTCAGGTCTATGCTTTCTACTTTTTTCCGGTTGATGCTTACGCCGCCACCCTGTACCATTTTCCTGGCCTCTCCTTTACTGGGAAAGATATTTGTCTCTGCAAGAAAGGAAACCACGTCAACACCCGGCGAGATCTTAGCCGAAGGGTAATTTACTTTAACAATGCCTTCCATGCTGTTCAGGTCTTCCTCGCTTAAGCTTTCAGCAGAAGCACTTTGATTGCTGAATAATTTTTCAGTGGTTTCAACCGCCTTGTTATATTCATCAGTGCCATGTACAAAAATGGTTATTTCTTTTGCCAGCGCTTTTTGCAATATCCTTTTTGATGCATCTTTCTTTTGTTCGCTGATGAGTTCATCAATGGTTGCCTTATCTAAAAAAGTAAAGACCTTTATCCAGTTCTCTGCATCGGTATCATTGGCATTTAACCAGAACTGGTAAAACTGGTAGGGCGTGGTCCTGTTGGCATCCAGCCAGATATTACCTGATTCTGTTTTGCCGAATTTGCCACCATCGGCTTTTTTTATCAGCGGGCAGGTAAAAGCAAAAGCTTCCCCCCCGCATTTTTTCCTGATCAGTTCTGTGCCGGTCACAATATTTCCCCATTGGTCACTTCCGCCCATTTGCAGGCGGCAGTTCTTATTTTGGTAAAGCCAGTAATAATCATAGCCCTGCACAAGCTGGTAGCTAAACTCAGTAAAGCTCATTCCCGTTTCCCCCTCCAGCCTTTTCTTCACGCTGTCTTTTGCCATCATATAATTTACGGTAATGTGCTTGCCGGTATCCCTGATAAAATCCAAAAATGAAAACCCTTTGAACCAGTCATAGTTATTGACCAGCTCTGCCCCATTGGCTTTTTTATTATCAAAGTCAAGAAATTTTTCAAGTTGCGCTTTTACGCCCGCTACATTTTGATTGAGGGCCTCCTCACTTAATAAATTCCTTTCTTCACTTTTACCGCTGGGATCTCCAACCATCCCTGTTGCACCTCCAATTAGAGCAATGGGTTTATGTCCCGCCTTTTGTAAATGAAGCAATAGTATTATCTGTACCATACTGCCGATGTGAAGGCTGTCGGCTGTAGGGTCAAAGCCGATATAGGCCGTGGTCATTTCCTTTTCCAGTTGTTCCTTTGTTCCCGGCATGATGTCCTGGATCATTCCCCTCCATTGTAATTCTTCTATCAAGGGTTTCATAATTTCTAAAAATTAATGGTCAATGCTTAATTATCAAAATGTTGTGCATTTTGGCAAAAATGCTCATAAAAGTTGATAAAATGATGGTTCCTGCCTCCAAATAAATTGCCGGCATTTAATTAAGTTTTTTATACCAGGGGTTGTTCGCCCAAGCCGGTACTGATTAACCTTATTCACCAGGCATCCTTTTCAAACGATCAGGCGTCTTTTATTATATGTAAAAATAATATTTTATTAGCCGGCTTTCATTTTTGAGAAATCGGGAATCAAATCTGTTTTAATAAGCTTAATTTTATGTAGATTTCCAGACACAATTTACCAAGTATAAATACGTTTAATACCGTCTGCCCCTATTAAATTCAATTCTAACCAATGATATTATGAGAATTTACGTTACTATATGCTTATACATACTGTTGCTTACCCCGATCTTCGGCCTTTCTCAATTTCGAAAATATTCTAATGAATTTTTAAACATCGGTGCCGGTGCAAGAGGACTTGCAATGGGCGGGGCACAGGTAGCATCGGCCAGGAACGAAACTGCAGGTTATTGGAACCCGGCAGGCTTAACAGGGATAAAAGATCATCCTCAAATTGGTCTCATGCATGCCGATTATTTCGGAGGCATTGCCAAGTACGATTATTTAGCGGTGGGTATACCCGTGCAGGATAATAGAAGGGCATTGGGTGTTTCTGTTTTGAGGTTTGCTGTTGATGACATTCCCAATACTTTATTTTTAGTGGAGCCGGATGGAAGTATTAATTACGGTAATATCCAAACCTTTTCATCTGCGGATTATGCATTCATTTTTTCTTTTGCACAAAATATAAAGCAAACAGAAAAAAAGCAGATCAGTTTCGGGTTAAATGCCAAGGTCATCTATCGTAAGGTAGGAAAATTTGCATCGGCCTGGGGTTTTGGCCTGGATGCAGGCTTGCAGATGCACGGTGAAAAATGGCATTTGGGAGCAGTTGCCCGGGACATTACGACCACGTTTAATGCATGGTCCTTTAAGTTCACAGAAAAAGAAAAAGAGGTTTTATACCTTACCAAAAATGATATACCGGTAAAGTCAACCGAGCTTACGGCACCCCGTCTTATCATTGGCGGCGGTTATGATTTCAGGCTCGGCAAATCCATAAGCCTGATGCTGGAAGCGAATGTTGATGTAACATTTGACGGAAAAAGAAATACCGTGATCAGCGGTAATACCGTGAGTGCTGATCCCCACATTGGTTTAGAGGCTAATATCAAAGACGTATTTTTTGTGCGTGGAGGAATCACCAATTTTCAAAAAGCACTTTCAGATGGCGATACTTTAAATCTAAAGAAAGTATGGATATACCAGCCAAGTGCAGGAGCTGGATTTAAAATAAAGAATGTGATGATCGATTATGCGTTCACCAATCTTGCCAACCAATCTAATCCGTTATATACCCATATCTTTTCTCTACGTTTAAATCTTGCAGGTAGAAAAGAAACTGAATAAATTATAATTTCAAACCAGTATGAAAAAAATTCTATTAACACCCATTATTGTTTTGCTTGTGATCACAGGTTACTCGCAATTAAATAATAGCTGGATCGATTATAATAAGACCTACTATAAGTTTAAAATTGCCCGTGACAGTATGTGCCGCATCTCCCAGCCGGTTTTGGCTGCTGCAGGTTTAGGAAATGTTCCTGCCGAAAACTTCCAGCTATGGCGCAATGGAAATGAAGTAAGATTATATACATCTGTACCAACAGGGATCTTGGGTGCAGGTGATTACCTGGAATTCTGGGGCCAAATGAATGATGGCAAACCCGATAAAAATCTTTACCGTAATCCTGATTACCAGCTCAACGATAAATACAGCCTTTCATCAGATACCTCCGTTTATTTTTTAACCGTTAATCCTGCCGGGGGTAACCTCAGGTATTTAGCGAGTCCGAATAATGTGGCCGGTAATGTATTACCTGCCGATGCGTATTTTATGCGCAGGATCGAAACGCATTACAGGAGCCAGATCAACAAAGGATATGCTGCTGTTATAGGTGAGTATGTTTACTCTTCCTCTTATGATATTGGTGAAGGCTGGACAAGCGGCGATATATTCCCAAACCAATCACTTACAAAGGACCTTACAAATATGAACCGGTATGCGGCCGGCCCGCCGAACAGTGTGATGTTCACCGTTTCTGCTGCAGGTAATGCTTTATACACAAGGGAACTCGTGGCCAGGTTTTATAATACAACTATTTTAGGATCATCAGTATCACCACCGAATCCTCCAAACCCAATGCCTTTCTTCGATTATCATAAGGACACTGTGCGGAACCTGCCTTTATCACTTTTGATAAGCCCGACAAATTTGCCGGTAAGTATCAATGGTAATTCCAGCAATTTGAATGACCGTATCGTGGTGAGTAATTTTTCGGTGACCTATCCTGCTACTTTTAATTTTAACGATGAAAAGAATTTTTATTTTGAGCTGGCGGCTAATGCTGCCGGTAATTTTATCGTCATTAATAATTTTAATAATAACGGTACTGCCCCAATATTATATGACATTACCAATTCAAGAAGGTACATTGGTGATATAGCAGTACCCGGACAGGTAAGGTTTGCTTTGCCTCCTTCATCAGAAATTGTGCGCAAATTCAACCTTATAAGCCAGGATGTAAGTAATATCAATACGGTTACTTCACTCACAAGCAAAACATTTATAAATTATGCGATCGCAGCCAACCAGGGAGATTACCTGATCATCAGTAATCCTGTTTTGTATAATAACGGCAGCGGCGTGAACAATGTAGAATTGTACCGCCAGTACAGGAGTTCTATAACAGGCGGAAGCTTTAATGCCAGGACCTACAATATTGATGAACTAAATGACCAGTTTGGTTTTGGTATCAAAAAACATCCTTCGGCGATACGTGATTTTATAAGGTATGCAAGCCAGCAGTTCAGTACTGCACCTAAATATGTATTCATTATCGGTCGTGGGTTAAGCTATATAGATTATACAGCGAACCAGGGTAACCCGGTAGCGGACCAGCTGGACCTTGTTCAAACCTTTGGATGGCCTGCTTCAGACATATTATTATCAGCCACACCGGGAACTGCTGTGCCTTTGATACCCATCGGAAGACTGGGTGCGATCAACGGGACAGAAGTTGGTATTTACCTGGATAAGATGAAACAATACGAACAGGCCCAGCAATCTCCCAGCCAAACCATTGCCGATAAAGGATGGATGAAGAATTTCCTGCACACGATCGGTGGTGCGGATAGTACTGAGAATGCGGATTTCCTGATCTATATGAATGGTTATAAATCGATCGCCGAAGACACCTTGTATGGCGCTCATGTAGAGACCTTTTCAAAAACCTCAGTTTCTACCATTGAGCAACAACAAAGTTTGCGCATCAGCCAGTTGTTCCAGGAAGGGCTTAGCTACGTTAAATATTTCGGCCACTCATCTGCCAATGAACTTGCCATTAATTTGAACTATCCCGAGAATTATCAAAACAATGGTAAATATCCTTTTATGCACGTGAGCGGGTGTACGGTAGGAAATTTTTTCACCTTCAGTAATACCCGGACCAGTGGTTACCCGGGAATGTCGCTTTCGGAAAAATATGTATTCCTCGATCATAAAGGAAGTATTGGATTTTTAGGAAGCACACACTTTGGCATTGCTCCCTTCCTGAATTTTTATAATGCAAATTTTTATGATGTTTTTTGCAGGAAAATGTATGGTAATACCGTGGGTAACCAGATAAAAAACACCCTGCAGAATTTAGGTGGTAACCCGGGCAACCTTGATTTTTATACAAGGATACACCTGGAAGAAGTAAATCTTCATGGCGACCCTGCTTTAAAAATAAATTCATTTGCCCAGCCTGATTATGTGATAGAGGACCAACTGGTGAAGTTCACGCCTAATATCATTACAGTAGCCGATAATAATTTTACTGTTGACATCAAGATGATGAATATCGGCAGGGCTATAAGAGATTCTATAAGGGTAAGCGTAAAACAAAAATTGCCCAATGATTCTATAAGGCTTTTATATAGCCAGGTCATTCCTGCCATTCTTTATTTGGATTCTATTCAACTGGTGGTTCCTATAAATCCTATCACCGATAAGGGCCTTAACAGGCTGATCGTATCATTGGATGATGACAGCAGGATCGCGGAGTTATCAGAAATGAATAATATCCTGACAAAGGATTTTTATATTTTTGAAGACGAGCTGCGCCCGATCTCCCCTTATAATTATTCCATAGTTAACCAGCAGAACATTAATTTTTATGCAAGTACCGCCAATCCTTTAAGCGGTATACGGCAATATGTGATGGAAATGGATACAACGGAGCTGTTCAACTCGCCGTTCAAAAAAATATACAATGTAAGCGGAACAGGAGGTGTAATTCAATTCACGCCTTCCAATGTAACCTATACCGACAGCACGGTTTATTACTGGAGAACGTCAACCGTTCCTTTATCAGGCAACAATATCATCTGGAATAATTTTTCTTTTATTTATTTGCCCAACAGCTCCCCGGGATTTAACCAGTCGCATTATTACCAGTTCCAGAAAAATACTTACGATAAAATTAACCTCGGCAGTGACCGTGTTTTGCGATACACAACAAGGCCTGTTAATTTTAATGTGCGCACAGCCATCTATCCTGCTTCCAACCAGGGCCCCGATTTCTCTATACGAAATGATGGTATCCTGGTGATGGAAGGATTTTATGACCCTTTTGCTGTAAACAACGAAGGGTTGAGGTTTTATGTTATTGATACCGTGACAAAGCAAATATGGGTAAACCAGGATAATGGTGTAACGGGCCAGTTTGGAAGTGTAAGGCCAATACCCCTTAACTCTACAGTGAAGGGAGGATGGTACCAGTTTAAAACTGAGACCCCTGCACAGAGAGAAGTCGTAAGAAAGTTCCTTGTTGATTCAATACCCGATGGACATTATGTAGTAGTAACAAATGCAGTGGCATCACCATTTACGCATTTCCCGGCAGAGTGGGCAACCGATGGGCCGGTCTCCATGTATACTGCATTAAAAAATGCCGGGTTTACTTATATTGATTCACTTAAGACACATCTTCCTTTTGTTGTTGTTTATAAAAAAGGTATGGGGGTTCCGGTAACCCAAGTATTTGGTGTAACACCGACCGATAAACTCGATGTTGGTTTTCATATAATAGGTAATAATCTTTCCGGTGATATAACGTCTGACAGATTTGGCCCGGCCAAACAATGGAATGATCTTCACTGGAGAGGAATTTCTGTTGATAACCCGGTCACCGATTCCACTTCGGTACAGGTATATGGCATCACTTCTACCGGAACAAGTGTATTGCTGGCTACAGTAAGACCTGCCGTAGATACTTCTTTAAGCTGGATCAATGCCACAACCTATCCTTATTTAAAATTAAAAATGCAGAATACCGATTCGGTAAATGCAACACCGCACCAGTTGAGGTACTGGAGGGTAAATGCTACTTATGTACCTGAAGGCGCAGTAGCTCCCAATATTCTTTTTGTAATGAAGGATACTGTTGACCAGGGGGAGATAGTTGATTTTAAGCTCGCTTTTAAAAATATCAGCCAGACGGCTTTTGCGGATAGTTTAAAAATAAATTTCACGATCACCGACAGGCTCAATAACCCGAACCCCATATTCATACCCAAGGGCAAGGCATTGATCACAGGCGATACCTTAACGATCAGCTATAAGATAGATACCAGGAATTACCCGGGAGCAAATACCATATTTGTTGAGGTCAATCCGAATAATGATCAGCCGGAGGCATACCACTTTAATAATATATTGTATAAAGACCTGTATGTAAGAGCAGATAATTTTAATCCATTGCTGGATGTAACATTTGACGGTGTGCATATCCTTAATAAAGATATTGTGTCTGCCAAGCCTCATATTTTAGTTCACTTAAAAGATGAGAGCCGCTTCCTTGCCCTTGCAGATACTTCACTGATAAAAGTGCAGGTTCGTTATCCCGACGGTTCATTACACAATTACAATTTTGGCGACTCGCTTAAATTCACACCTGCAAACCTTGGTGCCGGTAATAATACTGCAACCATTGACTTTTTGCCGTGGTTCCCTGAAGAAGGGGAGTATGAGCTGATCGTTTCCGGGAAGGACGTTGTAGGTAACCTGGCGGGGGCTTTGGATTTTCACGTAACATTTACGGTGATCACAAAAGCAATGATCTCTAACCTGCTCAATTATCCAAACCCGTTCACAACGTCTACTGCATTTGTGTTTACGATAACGGGTAGTGAGGTACCACAGAATATCCGCATACAGATACTGACCATAACGGGTAAAGTGGTAAGGGAGATAACCATTGATGAACTCGGACCTTTGCATGTGGGAAGGAATATTACTGAATTCAAATGGGATGGTACAGACATGTATGGCAGTAAATTAGCAAATGGTGTTTATTTATACAGGGTGTTGACCAACCTCAATGGTAAATCATTGGAAAAGTATAAGGCCGAAGGAGATAAAACGGATAAGTTCTTTAACAAAGGATACGGAAAGATGGTACTCATCCGGTAAAATAAATTTGAAAATAAATGTAAGGGCTGTCATCAATTGGCAGCCTTTTTTTATTTGTTACCTTTGCTGAAAATAAAGAACAAATGGCTAAAATAGCTATCAATATAGCCACAGGAAGTTTGCAACAGGAAGAGATAATTGTAGGAATTGACCTTGGAACAACCAATAGCCTGGTTGCCATCATTCATCCCGAAAGTAAAAGGCCGGTTGCATTAAAAGAGCACAACAGCAGTTCGTTGGTGCCTTCTGTTGTTCACTTTGGTGATAATGGAAATGTTACGGTTGGCGAAGAAGCAAAAAAATACCTGGTATCCGATGCGGCGAACACCATTTTTTCTGCAAAGCGGTTAATGGGAAAAACCTATAATGATGTAAAAAAGAATTCGGGTTCATTGGCTTATAAGATCATTGATGATGAAAATAAACTGGTAAAGGTGCAGGCGGGGAATAATTTTTATTCACCGGTTGACCTTTCATCGCTTATCCTGAAGGAACTTAAAAAACAGGCTGAACATATTTTAAAAACACCGGTAACAAAAGCGGTGATCACTGTACCTGCTTATTTTAATGATACACAAAGACAGGCAACGAGGGATGCCGGTAAATTGGCCGGGCTTGATGTATTGCGGATCATTAATGAACCTACCGCCGCCAGCCTTGCTTATGGGTTTGGCCTGGATAAGACAGAAAGTAAAACGATCGCCGTATATGACCTGGGCGGAGGCACTTTTGACATTTCGATATTGAATATATCAAATGGCGTATTTGAAGTGCTTTCCACGAACGGGGATACTTTTTTAGGAGGAGATGATCTTGATACCGCCATTGCGGATCACTGGATCAACAATTTGAATTTGAAAACTGATGGCGATAAGACGGTGCACAGACAGGTATTGAGGTTAAAAGCAGAGGAAGCAAAAAAGCATTTATCAAAGAATGAAATATTTGAAACTACTTATGAAGGCCATAAGCTTACGATAAGCAGGGAAAGATTTGAAGAGATCATAAAACCAATCATTGACAAAACCATTACTTCCTGTACCAATGCACTTAAAGATGCAGGGATAAAAAAACCGGGTATCGATGAGATCGTGATGGTAGGCGGAAGCACAAGGGTGCCCCTGGTGAAAAAAATGGTCAGCGAATTTTTTGGTAAAGGATTAAATGATACGGTTGATCCCGATGAAGTTGTTGCACTGGGTGCTGCAATACAGGCTGATATTTTAGCCGGTAATACCAAAGATCTTTTATTGCTCGACATAACACCGCTTTCTCTTGGACTGGAAACAATGGGAGGCTTAATGGATGTATTGTTACCCCGTAATTCAAAGATCCCGACAAAGGCTTCGAGGCAGTATACAACTTACAAGGATGGGCAAAGCGGAATGAAGATCGCCGTTTTCCAGGGAGAAAGAGACCTTGTAAAAGATAATCGCCGCCTTGCCGAATTCAATTTAACAGGAATACCCGGTATGCCGGCAGGTATGGCAAAAGTAGAAGTGAGCTTTTTAATAAATGCCGATGGCATCCTGGTAGTAAACGCAAAAGAATTAAGGAGCGGGATCGAACAGTCCATTGAAGTAAAGCCACAGTATGGTTTAACGGATGAGGATGTAGAACAAATGCTTTTGGATTCAATAGCACATGCGAAGGAAGATATGGATATAAGGGCATTGACAGAAGCAAAAACAGAGGCAGAACAGCTTTTGCAAAGCACCGAAAAATTCATCCAAAAGAATTTTGCCCAATTAACAGCAACAGAACTTACAGAAACTTCCCTGGCAATACAGGCACTCCAGTTATCACTGGATATGAATGATAAAAACCTGATCCAGGCAAAAACAGAAGAACTGAATGATATATCAAGACCCTATGCCGAAAGATTGATGGATATGGCGGTGAGTTCGGCCATGAGCGGGAAGAAAATTTAATTTGTATTTTTTTTTCTTATTATCCATACATCCTGCACTGGCGAAGGATCCTGCCCGGGTAATTTTTTTTCATGCGCTAAAATTTCGGCACCCAAAAATAATTTTTGCATGAACTGTTCCGGTTGAAATGCGGTAAAAGTTCTATGTCCTTCCCTAACATTTCCTCTTTCTACAAACTCCCCCTTTTTGTATTTATCCAATTCTGCAGCATTAAGTTTGACAGTAAAAGCATCCCCATGTGTTGTAATGAATAATATGCCGCCAGGCTTTAATGTCCTTAGCAATTCTTTGTACCACGAATAATGCATTTCCTCAGATAAGTGCGTGAATATGGAAAGCCCGTAGATAATATCAAATTTGTTATCAGGGCAAGGTAAGGCCGGGCTTAATGAGTTTACATTAAAACTGATATCCTTTAGATTTTGTTTGCACCATTCAATGGATCGCTGGTTATAATCTGTAGCAAAATAATCAGCTTCATGGTTTGTCAGTTCCGGCATATGCCGGATGACCCTGCCCGGGCCACAGCCCCAGTCAAGTATGGCAACACCCTTTAGCGGAATATATTTTTCAAAATAAGAGATCAGCCATTTAGCGGTTTCTAATCCATCAAAATAGTAATCATGATAATTTAGTAAATAGGATTCATAAACTAAATAAGCTGGCGGTAATTTAATATCAGGGTATTTTTCTTTAAAGGCACGGTTCTTTTTGGAAGCCGTTATTTTTTTATAAAAAAACCTTAGTTTATCAACAACTTCCAATAACCCCAGCGATCTTAAAAAGTGCGAGACATCATTTTTGGTCATAGAAATTATTTAGCTAAAGATAGTTTCCTGTCGATATACTTGCCGATAACATCAAATTCAATATTCACTTTATCATTCACAAGAATACTGTGCATATTGGTATGAAGATAGGTGTATGGAATAATGGCTACACAAAAATTGTCCCGGCCAACATTAAAACAGGTAAGGCTTATCCCGTTAAGGGTGATCGATCCCTTCTCAATTATATATTTTGCATGCTGCTCCGGAAAACTAAAGCTATACTCACAGCTTCCTTCTTTTTCAACAATGGCAATACAACTGCCTGTACAATCAACATGTCCCTGTACAATATGCCCGTCAAGCCGGCCATTCAATTGCAAACATCTCTCAAGGTTAATGATGGTTCCTTTCTTCCAATCCCCAAGGTTGGTTTTTAAAATGGTCTCTTCAATGGCGGTAACCCGGTGCATGTCGCCCTTTATTTCCTCTACTGTGAGGCAAATCCCGCTGTGGCTGAGGCTTTGGTCAACTTTAAGCTCATGGGCAAGGGGCGATTCAACCCAGAAGGTCTTATTCGTTCCTTTTCCCGAGATCTCCCTTATGATACCGGTATTTTCGATTATTCCTGTAAACATGCTTCAAATTTCGCTGTATTTGGGATAAGAATTTCATTTTTTGAATATTTCTATTATCTTTGCGAACTTAAAATCACCTAAAGGAGGTATATAATATATGTTAATTATTGATTCAAAAGATTGCGAGAACATTGACAAGGCACTCAAAAAGTATAAAAAGAAATTTGAGAAAAGCAAGATCCTGTTACAGTTAAGGGAAAGGCAGGCCTTCATTAAGCCTTCTATCCGCCGTCGCAAAGAAGTGCTAAAGGCTGTTTATAAAGAACAGGTTACAGCAGGAAAATTCGACTAAGAATATTTAGATCAGCAATACATTAAACTGATACCCGGTTATATTAACTTTGGGTATCAGTTTTTTTATGCAGGAAAGTGTACCACAAACCATACAAAATTTCGTCGATTACCTCAAATTCCAGAAAAGGTATTCACAGCATACGGTCATATCATACAAAAATGACCTTTCTTCTTTCTTCGGTTATTTAAATAGCCAATTTGGAGAAATGGCCTTGCCGGATATTAAGTCTTCCTTTATCAGGTCATGGCTGGCCGGGCTCAAAGAGCGGGGAATGGAATCAAAAACGATCACCCGTAAAATATCCACACTCAAATCTTTTTGTAAATACCTGTTGCGGCAGGAGCTGATAGCCATAAGTCCAATGGCAACAATTGTTTCGCCTAAAGTAAGTAAACGCCTGCCCCAGTTTGTTGATAAAGACGATATAGCGACTTTGTTTGAACATGTGGAATTTCCTGATGACTGGGAAGGAAGAACACAACGCCTGCTGATCGAGCTTTTTTATAACACAGGCATGCGCCAGGCCGAGCTGGTGGGATTAAAGGAAATGCATATTGACAGTCATAACCAATCCATTAAAGTTTTAGGTAAAGGAAATAAGGAAAGAATAATTCCTGTAAGTAAACAATTGATACAGACCGTGGAGGATTATATGGCTGCCAAAAAGGATAATTTTAAAACATATGAAACGGGGATATTATTAATAACCCCCAATGGTAGAAAATTATACCCAAAGTATGTTTATAATACGGTAAATAAATATCTCAGCAAGGTCACTACTATTGATAAAAAAAGCCCACATGTTCTCCGCCATACATTTGCCACGCATTTAATGAACAGCGGTGCAGACCTCAATGCTGTTAAAGAGTTGCTGGGCCATAGCAGCCTGGCAGCTACCCAGATTTATACACATAATACCATAGAAAAATTAAAGGATATTCACAAAAAAGCACATCCAAAGGCATAGGCCCCATTTTTGCAGTACATGCTATAAGTTCTTTCACAAAAGCTGTATTTAATTAACATTCAGGGGCTAAATTTTATTTTGAATAATTGCTTTGAAAGGTTAACTTTATTTAGCAAAAGAAAGTCATTGATAATCCCAAATAACTTACCTATGACCTAGTTGTCAATTTAACCTCCTCACATTATTTTTCACAGATAAAATCAGATGTTATGAACGTAAACATTCAAACGGTGCACTTTGATGCAGACACCAAGTTGGTATCCTACATAAAGAAAAAACTTTCCAAGCTTTCCCAGTACCATGACAGGATAACCAAAGTGGATGTATATTTAAAGCTGGATAATATCGTGCACACCATTAAGGACAAAGTAGCAGAAATTAAGGTTCATATTCCAAGGCATGAGTTTTTTGTGAAGCAATCTTCCAAATCATTTGAAGAAAGTTTTGATTGCGCACTGGACTCTGTTATCACACAAATAAAACGTAAAAAAGATAAGCTGGCCGCATAATGGTCCTGCCTGAAATATCGAGTCCCGCCACCCCCGGCGGGACTTTTTAATTTCGGTTATTCACATTTTAAAATTCGGCTATAAAAAAATCCTTTTCAAAGTTTTTGTATTAAGCATTTTCTCTTACCTTTGCCTTCCCAAAAAATAGGGGTGCTTCGGCATATCCGGAATTCAACGGGAATCAGTTCTTTTTATTTGCCGAAGTAGCTCAGTTGGTAGAGCAGCTGATTTGTAATCAGCAGGTCGGGGGTTCGACTCCCTTCTTCGGCTCAAATGGGCAGATGGCCGAGTGGTTAAAGGCGACAGACTGTAAATCTGTTCACGTAAGTGTACGTAGGTTCGAACCCTACTCTGCCCACAGTTCTTTAAATAACGTTTAAAACGTTTAAGGGTTTAAGGTTGAGAGGTTTCTGAGTATGACGAACCATTCACCATTAAACGTCTTACACCTTTAAACCATTAATAAGCGGAAGTAGCTCATTTGGTAGAGCGATAGCCTTCCAAGCTATAGGTGGCCAGTTCGAGCCTGGTCTTCCGCTCATTTTTTCTGCCTGCTACGGCAGATTTGGTCAAGCCGTTGTAGCTCAGGGGTAGAGCATCCCGATGATATCGGGAGGGCCGTTAGAGTTCGACTATCGCTGATGGCTCAAAATAACAAGCCGTCGTAGCTCAGGGGTAGAGCACTTCCTTGGTAGGGAAGGGGTCGTGAGTTCGATTCTCACTGATGGCTCACTAAAGATTAAAAGTACAAGAGTGCGACGCCAATGAAGCTTAATAGCAGTACAAAGGCTTAGTACAAATAAAATAAAAGTCAATGGTTTACAGACTTTAAAATGACAACCAATTTCAAAACAATTATTAAAATATAAACAATGGCAAAAGAATCATTCAAAAGGGATAAACCCCATTTAAACGTTGGAACAATCGGTCACGTGGATCATGGTAAAACAACACTTACAGCCGCTATAACCTATGTTTTGAATAAAAGAGGTTTGGCGGATGTTAAAAATTACGATGATATCGATGGGGCTCCTGAAGAAAAAGAAAGAGGTATCACGATAAATACTGCACACGTTGAGTATGCTACTAATACCCGTCACTATGCACACGTTGACTGTCCGGGTCACGCTGATTATGTGAAGAACATGATCACCGGTGCTGCACAGATGGACGGCGCTATTCTTGTGGTGGCGGCTACTGATGGCCCAATGCCTCAGACAAAAGAACACATTTTGCTGGCACGCCAGGTTGGTGTACCTCAGATCGTTGTTTTTATGAACAAGGTTGACCTGGTAGATGATCCTGAATTATTAGAATTGGTTGAAATGGAGATCCGTGAGTTATTAACTTCTTACGGTTTTGATGGTGACAAAACACCGATCATCCAGGGTTCTGCAACCGGTGCTTTATCCGGTGACGAGAAATGGGTTGCAAAGATCAACGAATTAATGGATGCTGTTGACAGCTATATCCCATTGCCTCCGCGTTTGGTTGACCTTCCGTTCCTGATGAGTGTTGAGGATGTTTTCTCAATCACTGGTCGTGGTACAGTTGCTACAGGTCGTATCGAAAGAGGCCGTATTAAGGTAGGTGAGGCTATCGAGATCGTAGGGTTAATGAGCACGCCTTTGTCTTCAACCTGTACAGGTGTTGAGATGTTCAAGAAATTACTTGATGAAGGTGAAGCAGGTGATAATGCAGGTCTTTTATTACGTGGTATTGAAAAGACCCAGATCCGTCGTGGTATGGTGCTTTGCAAACCAGGTTCTATCACGCCGCATACTGAATTCAAAGGAGAAGTTTACGTATTGAGCAAAGAAGAAGGTGGACGTCATACTCCATTCTTCAATAAATATCGTCCGCAATTCTATTTCCGTACTACTGATGTAACAGGTGAAGTTACTTTGAATGCAGGTACTGAAATGGTTATGCCGGGTGATAATACTTCTTTGAACGTTACTTTGATCCAGCCGATCGCGATGGAAAAAGGTTTGAAGTTTGCGATTCGTGAAGGTGGCCGTACAGTAGGTGCCGGCCAGGTAACTGAAATTGTTAAGTAAAAAGAGGTAGTTTTTAGCTTTTAGCTGTTAGCTTTTGGCCGTAAGGCCTTGCTAATAAAAAAAATACTATCTTTGAAAAAATAATGCTAAAAGCTATTGGCTAACCGCTAATAGCTTTTAGCTTTCTTACGGGCATGGTGCAACGGTAGCATACGGGTCTCCAAAACCTTTGATCTGGGTTCGAATCCTAGTGCCCGTGCTGAGTACATGGTTGATCCGGTTAACGGATTAACTAATTAACGGATTAACTAATTAACTAAGTAAAATGAACAGATTCACAGGCTATTTAAGGGATTCTTACAAAGAACTGGTGCATAAAGTAACCTGGCCAAACTGGGACCAGTTGCAACAGTCAACGATGATAGTTTTAGGAGCTACCTTAATGATCACGGCAATGGTTTGGGTTATGGATTTTGTATCCAATAATTCTATGAAATTTATTTACTCTTTATTTAATTAATTATGGAAGCAACAACACCAGGTGTGGAAAAAACAGAGAAAGCTGAGAAAGAAAGTAAATGGTATGTACTTCGTGTAGTAAGCGGAAAAGAGCGCAAGATCAAAGAATACCTTGATAAGGATATCGTTCGCAATGGCTGGACCAATACAGTTAAACAGGTTTTTTTGCCGGTAGAGAAAGTATACAAGGTATTGAACGGTAAAAAAGTAATGCGGGAGAGAAATTTTTATCCGGGTTATATCATGATAGAAGTTGCTGATGGTAAGTTGAATGACGATATGATCCAGTCCATGAGCAATATCAGCAATGTGATGCATTTTCTTACAGACGGTAAAGGATCAAAAGGCAATATCATTTCCCTGCGCAAAGCCGAAGTAAATAAGATGCTGGGTAAAGTAGATGAAATGAGTGATAGTGGCGGAATGACAATGAGTGAGCCATTCATCATCGGTGAGACGATCAAAATCATTGACGGGCCGTTCAACGATTTCAATGGGGTTATTGAAGAGGTGAATGATGAAAAGAAAAAATTAAAGGTTCAGGTAAAGATATTTGGCAGGGCTACCCCGGTAGAACTCAGCTATATGCAGGTAGAAAAATTAGTGTAAATTTATAGCCACTCAAGTGGCTTTTTTTAATTAATAAATTTTTTAATGATGAAAAAATTAATGGTACTTATCCCGGCATTGCTTTTAACTTTTACCGTAATGGCACAGCCTCCTGAAGGCCCTGCTAAAAAAGGGATGGTCTTTGGCGATAAAGTGACAGCCGAAGGTGCAATTGCCTCAAATGACCTCGCTGGAAAATTAAAGGGTGCAGAGCCTACAGAAGTGAAAGTTACCGGTAAAGTAGTAGAGGTTTGTAAAGCTGAGGGATGTTGGTTGCGTATGGAAACGGCAAGCGGTTCTATGCTGATAAAAATGAAGGACCATGCTTTTTTAGTCCCATTAGCTATGAATGGCCAAACCATCGTGGCAGAAGGCACAGCAACCCTTAAGGAAACATCTGTTGAAATGCTGCGTCATTATGCTGAAGATGCGGGTAAGAGCAAAGAAGAGATCGCTAAGATAAAAGAGCCTAAAAAAGAGGTTACGATGCAGGCGAAGGGTATATTGGTGCTATAATTCAGCCTCTCTATAATATTTGTTCCTCTGCCGGCTGGCAGAGGATTTTTTTTTTAAGATCAGGCTGAATATTGAGAATATTTTCCTTACCTTTGCCGCCCCAAATAGTTCTTTAGAAGAATATTATTGACTTGGGAGTGTCGCTAAATGGCGGCACGCTATCACCAAAAAATGTAAAAAAATGGCAAAAGAGATCACCGGCTATGTCAAGCTCCAGTGTAAAGGAGGACAAGCCAATCCGGCACCACCAATAGGCCCAGCTTTGGGTTCTAAGGGTGTCAACATCATGGAGTTCTGTAAGCAATTCAATGCAAGGACCCAGGATAAACAAGGGAAAGTACTTCCGGTACTTATCACCGTTTACGCTGATAAATCATTCGAATTTATCATTAAAACCCCACCCGCTGCAGTTCAGTTAATGGACGCTGCCAAAGTTACCAGCGGCAGTAAAGAACCCAATCGTGTTAAAGTTGGAAAAGTTACCTGGAGCCAGGTAGAAGAAATAGCCAAAGATAAAATGGCTGATCTTAATGCTTTTACCATCAACAGCGCCATGAAAATGGTTGCCGGTACCGCACGCAGCATGGGATTAACAGTAGATGGTAAAGCCCCATGGGAAAATTAATAATCAACCTAAAAATTTGTAAGAAATGATTACGAAAAAAAGAAAAGTAGCAAATACTAAGGTTGATATTAATAAAGCTTATTCCTTAAAGGAAGCATCAACCCTGGTTAAAGAAGTAAACACAACAAAATTTGATAGTTCAGTTGACCTGCACATCAGGTTGGGCGTAGATCCTAAAAAAGCCGACCAGGCGATCCGTGGTACAGTATCACTGCCGCATGGTACGGGTAAGACCAAGCGTGTTTTGGTTTTGTGTACGCCTGATAAAGAAGCCGAAGCAAAAGCAGCAGGCGCAGATTATGTAGGACTGGAAGAATTCATCACCAAAATTGAAGGTGGATGGACAGATATCGACGTTATCGTTGCCACCCCGTCAGTAATGCCTAAGATCGGTAAACTGGGTAAAGTATTAGGCCCACGTAACCTGATGCCAAATCCTAAGACCGGTACTGTTACTAATGATGTAACCGGTGCGATCAATGATCTTAAAGGAGGTAAAATTGCTTTTAAAGTAGATAAAGTAGGTATCATACATGCTTCTATCGGCAGGGTAAGTTTTGCATCTGAAAAGATCGCTGAAAACAGCCAGGAGCTGATCAATGCTATCATGAAATTAAAACCTTCTTCATCTAAAGGCACTTACCTGAAAGGTGTTAGCATGGCCAGCACAATGAGCCCGGGTATTGCAATTGACACAAAATCTGTTCAAAATTAGTAGCAGCGCAACAGCGTTGATGCATAAAAATATTTGTTATGACAAAACAGGAAAAAAATGAAGTGATCGAGTTGCTGAAAGGCAAGTTCGCTCAATACAATAACTTCTATATCACCGATACAGAAAGCTTGACAGTTGCACAGGTTGGCAAATTGCGCAACCATTGCTTCAATAAGCAGGTGGAAATGAAGGTAGCCAAGAATACACTTATTAAAAAAGCGCTTGAAAGTCTTGATGCCGAAAAATACAGTGGTGTTTATGATTCATTGCATAAGGTAACTGCCTTATTGTTCAGTGAAAATCCTAAAGACCCTGCAATGATCATCAGCAGCTTCCGTAAAGAGAACAATAACGAGAAGCCTTTGCTGAAAGCAGCATTCATCAATGGAGATGTGTTTGTGGGTAACGACCAGCTGAAAGCATTAACACAGATCAAGACCAAGAATGAACTGATCGGTGAAGTGATCGGCTTATTGCAATCACCTATACAACGTGTATTGGGTGCCTTACAAAATAAGTTCGAAGCAAAAGCTGAAGAAGCGGCAACACCTGTAGCAGAAGCACCTGTAACAGCAGCAGCAGAAACTCCGGCAACGGAAGCTCCTGCAGCTGAAGCTCCCGCAGCTGAAGCACCGGCAACACCAGCCGCTGATGAAGCAGCTCCGGAAGCAAAACCAGAATAAATAAAATATTTGCCTGGCCCGATGGCATAAAACAAACGGCTTAAAATAATTTTTTTAATCTCCGCCGGAGTCAAAAACAATGAAGGCGGAAAAAATTTAAACATCATGGCAGAAGTAAAAGCATTAGCTGAAAGCTTAGTTAGCTTAACAGTAAAAGAAGTTCAGGAATTAGCTGAATTTTTAAAATCAGAGTATGGTATTGAACCAGCTGCAGCTGCAGTTGTAGTAAGTGCTGGTGGCGGCGAAGGTGCTGCTGCTGCTGAAGAGAAAACATCATTCAATGTTATCCTGAAAGCTGCAGGTGCAAACAAGCTTGCAATTGTTAAGATCGTAAAAGAATTAACAGGATTGGGATTGAAAGAAGCTAAGGATTTAGTAGATGGCGCTCCAAAACCAGTTAAAGAAGGTGTTGACAAAGCAACCGCAGAAGAATTAAAAACAAAATTAACAGAAGCAGGTGCTGATGTTGAAATTGCTTAATTAAGCCGTTTCTAAAATAGCTTTAAAGCCGGGGAGAGATCTTCGGCTTTTTTGTTTATATCAATGACCGGCTTATTGAGAATTATTTTCCCCGTTTTTAGTCCTTTTTTAACGCTTGTGTGCCGGATATACAGCCATTTCCGTGTGGTATAGTATTTGTCTTTTTATAGGTAAATCTTTATTTATGAATAAAAGCCTTGTACTAAGTATCCTTATCGCAGTTTTTTCGTTTTCTTCATATGCCCAGCAAACCGATTCATTGGGTATATCGCTGGCAGATAAGAAACAACATGTCTATAATATCAGGCCATGGGTGGATATACCTGCTACCGTTGTTTTTGCAGGGTTAACGCTTCGTGGGTTCAGTGTTATTTACGGAAGAGATGAAGTACCGGAAGCTGAAATTCTTGCCCTAAACAAGAATAACGTAAATAAATTTGACAGATCCAGTGCTGGCAACTATTCTGAAAAAGCAAAAAATACCAGTGACCTTTTCTTTTACGCCAGTATGCCCCTTCCCCTCGTATTGTTATTTGACAAGGAAATAAGAAAGGATGGCCCCCGGGTAGGCTTGTTATATTTGGAAGCCATGACTATTACAGGAGTACTTTATACTACTTCGGCAATGATCGCTGACAGGTTAAGGCCCTACACTTATAGCTCAGAAGCCCCCCTTGATAAAAGACAAGGAGGAGGTGCCAGGAATTCATTCTTTGCGGGTCATCCCGCCTTGGTGGCTACTTCTACATTCTTTATAGCGAAGGTTTATTCAGATTATCATCCGGGCTCGAAAATGAAATGGGTTTTATTCGGGCTGGCAGGATCAGCTACCGCGGCAACAGCATTATTACGCTTAAAGGCTGGAGAGCACTTCCCAACAGACCTGATCACCGGGGTTACCGTGGGAACGCTGGTAGGTATCCTGGTCCCTCATATTCATAAAAACAAAAAGATGAACTCAAGGTTAGCCCTCCTCCCGAATTACCAAAATGGCAATACCGGGTTTACTGCTTTTTATAAGTTAAGTAAGTAGAAATCAGGAGAAAAATGGGGTGATTTGGCAAAAATCTTTAGTTATCCACAAAAACCTTTCCAATTCAGTAAAAAATCGTATATCGTAATTACAAAATAGGAAATTATTCCCTACCTTTGCCGTCCTTTAATTTGGGGTTAGTGGCGCAAGTTGTGCCGTATGCCCGGGTTAAAGGATCTTCTGCACACTTAAACGTCTTAATTACAATATGTCTGCAACAAAAACACACGCTGCTAAACGTTACAATTTCGGAAAAGTTGAACTTTTAGCAGAAACACCCGATTTGCTAGGAATCCAGATCCAATCTTTCAAAGATTTTTTCCAGTTACAAACCACTCCCGACAAGCGTAACGTGGAGGGATTGTTCCGTGTATTCAAGGAAAATTTTCCTATTACTGATACCCGTAACATTTTCGTACTGGAATTCCTGGATTATTTTGTTGACCCGCCAAGGTACACCATTGAAGAGTGTATTGAAAGAGGATTGACCTATGCTGTTCCCTTAAAAGCAAAACTGCGTTTAAGTTGTAATGATGAAGAGCACGTAGACTTCCAGACCATCGTACAGGATGTGTTCTTAGGTAATATCCCTTACATGACACCACGCGGTACATTTGTTATCAATGGCGCTGAAAGGGTAGTGGTTAGCCAGTTGCACCGTTCACCCGGTGTATTCTTTGGCCAGTCTGTTCACCCTAATGGTACAAAGATCTATTCTGCCAGGGTAATTCCTTTTAAAGGCGCCTGGATGGAATTTGCAACAGACATCAACAACGTGATGTTTGCATACATCGACCGTAAGAAAAAATTCCCGGTAACTACTTTATTACGTTCTATCGGTTTTGAAACAGATAAGGACATACTGGAATTATTCGGTATGGCTGATGAGATCAAAGCTGATAAAAAGACTTTGGAAAAGCATGTAGGCAAGCGTCTTGCTGCCCGTGTATTACGCACCTGGGTTGAGGACTTCGTGGATGAAGATACCGGTGAGGTTGTTTCTATCGAAAGGAACGAGATCGTTTTGGAAAGGGACAGCATTTTGGATGAATCCAATATTTCCCTGATCCTGGAAATGGATGTGAAAAGCGTCTTTATCCAAAAGGAAGAAGTGAGTGGTGACTATGCGATCATCTACAATACATTAAATAAAGATACTTCCAACAGTGAACTCGAAGCAGTTCAGCATATCTACAAGCAATTGCGTGGTGCTGATGCCCCTGATGATGAAACTGCACGTGGTATCATTGATAAATTATTCTTTAGCGACAAGCGCTATGACCTTGGTGAAGTTGGCCGTTATAAAATTAACCGCCGCCTGGGATTGAATTTCCCGATCACTAAAAAAGTATTGACCAAAGATGATATCATTGCCATCATTAAAACACTTGTATTGCTTACAAATGGCAAGAGTGAAGTTGATGATATCGATCATTTAAGTAACCGTCGTGTACGTACAGTAGGCGAACAATTGTATGCCCAGTTCGGTGTTGGTTTGGCCCGTATGGCCCGTACCATCCGCGAAAGAATGAACGTTCGTGACAACGAGGTATTTACTCCTGTTGATCTTATCAATGCGAGAACATTATCTTCTGTTATCAATTCATTCTTTGGTACATCACAGTTGTCTCAGTTCCTTGATCAGACAAATCCTTTGAGTGAGATAACGCACAAGCGTCGTATCTCCGCACTCGGACCCGGTGGTTTAAGTCGTGAGCGTGCAGGATTCGAGGTTCGTGACGTTCACTATTCGCACTACGGCCGTCTTTGTACAATTGAAACTCCGGAAGGTCCAAACATTGGTTTGATCTCTACGCTTTGCGTACATGCAAAGATCAATGACATGGGCTTTATCGAAACACCATACCATAAGGTAACTGATGGTAAGGCGGATATGAAGAAAATCACTTTCCTTAGTGCAGAAGAAGAAGATACAGCGAAGATCGCACAGGCAAATATTGAAATGGATGCGAAAGGAAACTTTGTTGACGATAAAATTAAAAGCCGTCAGACAGGTGACTTCCCGATCCTTGATAAAACCGAAGTGGAATACATGGACGTTGCGCCAAACCAGATCGTTGGTTTGAGTGCTTCATTAATACCGTTCCTTGAGCATGATGATGCCAACCGTGCATTGATGGGTTCAAATATGCAACGCCAGGCTGTACCATTGATCAAGCCTGAAGTGCCTATTGTAGGTACAGGCTTGGAAGGTAAGGCAGCACGTGATGCAAGGATCCAGATCCATGCCGATGGTGATGGTGTTGTTGAGTTCGTGGATGCAAATGAAATTCATGTTCGCTATAAAAGAAATGAAACACAACAACTGGTAAGCTTCGACGAAGACCTTATCATTTATAAATTGACCAAGTTCGTTCGTACCAACCAGGAAACATGTATCAACCTGCGCCCTGCTGTTGTTAAAGGACAAAAAGTTAGTGAAGGTGATTTCTTAACCGAAGGATATGCAACCAAAGGTGGTGAGATCGCTTTGGGAAGAAATATGAAAGTGGCATTCATGCCATGGAAGGGTTACAACTTTGAAGATGCGATCGTGATTTCTGAAAAAGTTGTTAAGGAAGATCTGTTCACTTCTATTCATATTTCCGAATTTGAAATTGAAGTACGTGACACCAAATTAGGAGAAGAAGAATTAACGCCGGATATTCCGAATGTTAGTGAAGAAGCGACAAAGGACCTTGATCAGAATGGTATCATCCGTATCGGTGCTCATGTTAAGGAAGGCGATATCATCATTGGTAAAATAACACCAAAAGGTGAAAGTGATCCTACACCGGAAGAGAAATTGTTACGTGCCATTTTTGGTGATAAAGCCGGTGATGCAAAAGATGCTTCATTAAAAGCGCCAAGTGGTACAGAAGGTGTGATCATCGATAAGAAATTATTCCAGCGTGCAAAGAAAGATAAGAATGCAAAAGTGAGAGAGAAAGCACAGCTTGATAAGATTGAGAAGACCCATGAAAAAAATGAGGTTGATTTAATGGAATTACTCATCAACAAATTGCAGACCCTGCTGAAAGATAAGACCAGTGCAGGTGTTAGCAACAATTTTGGTGAAGTATTGATCGGTAAGGGCGCAAAATTCAATGCAAAGAACCTTGCGAACATTGATTACCAGAACGTAAATCCTTTGGGATGGAGCGGTGACGCAAAAACGGATGAGCTCATCAACGTATTGCTGCACAACTTCAACATCAAATTCAACGAAGAGTTAGGAAGATATAAAAGAGAGAAATTCAACATCTCCATTGGTGACGAATTACCGGCCGGTGTATTGAAACTTGCAAAAGTTTATATGGCTGTTAAGCGGAAACTTAAAGTGGGTGATAAAATGGCGGGTCGTCACGGTAACAAAGGTATTGTTGCCAAGATCGTTCGCCAGGAAGATATGCCTTTCTTGGAGGATGGAACACCAGTTGATATCGTATTGAATCCATTGGGTGTACCAAGTCGTATGAACCTGGGCCAGATCTATGAAACAGTTCTTGGCTGGGCAGGTGAAAAATTAGGCGTTCGTTTTGCAACACCAATTTTTGATGGTGCAAGCGTTGCTGAAATTGATGAAGAGATAACAAAAGCAGGATTACCAAAGTTTGGTCATACTTATTTATATGATGGAGAGACCGGCGACCGCTTCGATCAGAAAGCAACCGTTGGTATCATCTACATTATTAAGCTTCACCACATGGTTGATGACAAGATGCATGCACGTTCTATCGGGCCATACAGTTTGATCACGCAACAACCTTTGGGTGGTAAAGCCCAGTTCGGTGGTCAGCGTTTTGGTGAGATGGAGGTTTGGGCACTGGAAGCTTATGGTGCATCTAATATTTTGCAGGAATTGTTAACGCTTAAATCTGATGATATCATCGGAAGGGCTAAAACATACGAAGCAATTGTAAAAGGTGATAACATTCCAAGAGCCGGTATTCCTGAATCATTCAATGTATTGGTTCATGAGCTAAGGGGATTGGGATTGGATCTGAAGTTTGACTAAGAAAGCTTCAGGCCGCAAGCTGCAAGGGAGAGTTCAATAAAGCTGGGAATGTACAAGTGAGTGACACAACGATGTTGAGCATTGTACAACAGCTGGTAACAAAAAATAAAAAACTACAAACTAGAAATTTTAATATGGCATTCAAAAAAGAAAATCGTCCAAGGCCAACCTTTTCACAGATCACAATTGGTTTGGCTTCCCCGGACAGTATTTTAGAAAAAAGCTATGGTGAAGTTTTAAAGCCTGAAACCATTAACTATCGTACCTACAAGCCTGAAAGAGATGGTTTGTTCTGCGAAAGGATCTTCGGGCCGGTAAAGGATTATGAGTGTGCCTGCGGTAAATACAAGCGTATCCGTTACAAGGGTATCGTGTGCGACCGTTGCGGTGTGGAAGTAACAGAAAAGAAAGTTCGCCGCGAAAGGATGGGACACATCAAACTTGTTGTTCCTGTTGTGCACATCTGGTATTTTAAATCATTGCCAAATAAGATCGGTTACCTGCTGGGCATGAGCTCTAAAAAATTAGAGAGCATTGTTTACTACGAGCGTTTCGTGGTAATTCAATCAGGCATCCGTACTGATAAGGGCCAGAACTATGGTGACCTTTTAACTGAAGAAGAATATCTTGATATTTTAGATACACTGCCAAAAGATAACCAGCATTTGTCGGATGAGGATCCGAATAAATTCATCGCCAAGATGGGTGCTGAAGCAGTGCATGATATGCTACAGCGCATCGACCTGGATCAATTAAGTTTTGACCTGCGTAATGCTGCTGCTAATGAAACATCTCAACAACGTAAAGCCGATGCTTTAAAAAGACTGAGTGTAGTTGAAAGCTTCCGTGATGCAAATACAAGGATCAACAACCGCCCCGAGTGGATGGTAATGCAATATATTCCTGTTATTCCACCTGAACTGCGCCCGTTAGTTCCTTTGGATGGAGGCCGTTTTGCATCTTCTGATCTGAATGATCTGTATCGCCGTGTTATCATCCGTAATAACCGTTTGAAAAGATTATTGGAAATTAAAGCACCTGAAGTTATCCTTCGTAATGAAAAAAGGATGTTACAGGAAGCGATAGATTCATTGTTTGACAACAGCCGTAAATCTAATGCCGTAAAAGCAGAAGGCGGACGTGCATTGAAATCATTGAGTGATGTATTGAAAGGAAAGCAGGGACGTTTCCGTCAGAACTTATTGGGTAAGCGTGTTGACTATTCCGGTCGTTCGGTTATCGTTGTAGGTCCTGAATTAAAAATGCACGAGTGTGGTTTACCAAAAGATATGGCGGCAGAATTATTCAAGCCGTTCATTATCCGTAAACTTATTGAAAGAGGAATTGTAAAAACAGTAAAGAGTGCCCGTAAGCTTGTTGATAAAAAAGAAGCGATCATCTGGGATATTCTTGAAAATATATTAAAAGGTCACCCGGTTATGTTGAACAGGGCCCCAACGCTTCACCGCTTGTCTATCCAGGCTTTCCAGCCAAAGCTGATCGAAGGTAAAGCGATACAATTACACCCGTTGGTAACCACGGCCTTCAACGCCGATTTTGATGGTGACCAGATGGCTGTGCACGTACCGTTGAGCAATGCTGCTGTATTGGAAGCCCAGTTACTGATGCTTTCTTCACACAACATTTTGAACCCCCAGAATGGTACACCCATCACCCTTCCTTCACAGGACATGGTATTGGGACTGTATTATATCACCAAGGGTAAAAAATCAACACCTGAAGAAAAAGTAAAAGGCGAAGGAAAATCATTCTATTCTGCAGAAGAAGTGATCATTGCATACAATGAGAAAATGATCGACCTGCATGCCAACATAAAAGTAAAAGCAGATTTCCGTAACCCGGATGGTACATTGACCAATAAATTAATTGAGACAACTGTTGGCCGTGTGATCTTTAACCAGCATGTTCCGAAAACGGTAGGTTTCATCAATGCACTGTTAACTAAAAAAGCATTGCGTGAGATCATTGGTGACATTATCAAATGGACCAGTGTTCCTATCACCGCTAAATTCCTGGATGATATTAAAACACTGGGATACCGCATGGCATTCCGTGGCGGATTATCATTTAATATAAATGACCTGATCATCCCGGAAGTTAAACAGCTTTTGATAGAGAATGCCCAGGGTGAGGTTGATGAAGTGTGGGAGAACTATAACATGGGTCTTATTACCAACAACGAGCGTTACAACCAGATCATTGATATCTGGAGCCGTGTTGATACTAAAGTAACAGAAACATTAATTCATGAACTGGCAACAGATAAACAGGGTTTCAATTCTGTTTATATGATGCTGGATAGCGGCGCCCGTGGTAGCAAGCAGCAGATCAAGCAGCTTGCAGGATTAAGGGGTTTGATGGCCAAGCCGCGTAAATCAGGTTCATCAGGCAGCGAGATCATTGAGAACCCGATCCTCGCCAACTTTAAAGATGGTCTGAGTGTATTGGAATACTTTATCTCTACGCATGGTGCCCGTAAAGGTTTGGCGGATACGGCCCTTAAAACAGCGGATGCCGGTTACTTAACACGTCGTTTGGTTGACGTTAGCCAGGACGTTGTTATCAATGAAGAAGATTGCGGAACCTTACGTGGTATTGCAACTTCAGCATTAAAAGATAATGAAGATATTATTGAGCCATTGAGCGACAGGATAGAAGGAAGAACTTCCCTGCATGACGTTTACCATCCTCAGTCAGAAGAATTACTGATCGTTGGTGGTGAAGAGATCAGCGCTGAAATGGCCAGGAAAATTGACGAAAGCGGGATTGAAACCGTTGAGATACGTTCGGTACTTACCTGCGAAAGCAAGCGTGGTGTTTGTGTAAGGTGTTATGGTAAGAACCTGGCATCGGGTATGCTGGCACAGCGTGGCGATGCAGTAGGTATCATTGCGGCACAATCAATCGGTGAGCCGGGTACACAGTTAACGCTTCGTACCTTCCACGTGGGTGGTGTTGCGGGTTCAGCTTCGGTAGAATCTACTTTGCCGGTTAAACTTGACGGAACGCTTCAGTTTGACGGCTTACGCACAGTACATACAGAGAACAGTGACGGTAAAAAGATAAACGTAGTAATCGGGCGTACAGGTGAGATCAGGAATATTGATGTGAAGTCTGATCGCTTATTAAGCACCATGCACATTCCTTATGGCGCTATCTTAAATGTAAAAGACGGCCAGAAGGTAACCAAAGGTGATATCATTTGTACATGGGATCCGTTCAACAATGTAATTGTTGCTGAAGTAAATGGTACAATTCGTTTTGAGAGCCTGATCGAAGGTATTACCTATCGTGAAGAGACCGATGAACAAACAGGCCATAAAGAAAAAGTGGTTATTGAAACAAAGGATAAGACCAAATTGCCGGTAATCATTGTTGAAGGCAAAGAGAAGAAATCATATAACCTGCCGGTTGGCTCACATATCGTTATCGAAGAACATGATGACGTTAAGAGTGGCCAGGTGCTGGTGAAAATCCCAAGGGTATTAAGCAAGCTGAAAGATATCACGGGTGGTCTTCCACGTGTAACTGAATTGTTTGAAGCAAGGAACCCAAGCAATCCTGCGGTTGTTTGCGAGATCGATGGCGTTGTTGCTTTCGGAGCTATCAAGCGTGGTAACAGGGAGATCATTGTAGAAGCTAAAGACAGCGTGGTTAAAAAATACCTGGTTCCATTGTCACGCCAGATCCTGGTACAGGATGGTGACTTTGTGAAAGCAGGAGCTGCACTGAGCGACGGGCAAACAGCACCGGTTGATATCTTAGCGATCAAAGGTCCCTATGCCGTTCAGGAATATGTTGTGAACGAGATACAGGAAGTTTACCGCCTACAGGGTGTTAAGATCAATGATAAGCACGTGGAGGTTATTGTTCGCCAGATGATGCGTAAAGTGAGGATCGAAGATGCAGGCGATACTAAATTCCTTGAAGGAGATACAGAAGACCGCTTTGACTTTAATACAGAGAACGATTACATCTTTGATAAGAAAGTTATTACAGAAGCCGGTGACAGTACCAAATTAAAATCGGGACAAATCGTTACACTGCGTGATGTACGTGAAGAGAATTCTGTGTTGAGAAGGGCTGATAAGAAGCTTGCTGAATTCCGTGACGCACATCCTGCAACCTCTTCACCGTTATTGCTGGGTATTACAAAAGCATCATTGGGTACACATAGCTGGATATCTGCGGCATCGTTCCAGGAAACAACCAAGGTATTGAGTTCTGCTGCCATACAGGGTAAGACGGACGAGATGCTTGGCCTGAAAGAGAACGTTATCACAGGACACCATATCCCTGCCGGTACAGGATTGCGTGAGTTTGAGAACATGATCGTAGGAAGCAAGGAAGAATACGAACTGCTGATGACTACGAAGGAAGCGATGAGCTTTGACGAAGAAGAGTAATTGATTTGAAGATTTGGTGATTTGAAAATTTGAAGATTCACCGAACCATATAATTCAAGGAGTAAGATTAATTTCTTACTCCTTTTTTATTGAACGCCGCCGTCTGGTCTTCGACCAACGGCGAAAATTTGATACTGCTGCACGCTGATGTTGGTCGCCTGACCAACGGCAAGACCGACCATTTGAAAATGGCCTTAGTTTTGTTTACTTTAGATAAGACATTAAATTTTACCTAAAGCCATTTTTTATGATCCCAATTGGTGATGATAATTCTGACCGGAAGCTATTTCCCTTTGTAAATCTTATCCTGATCGCGATAAATATTATTGTGTTTATTGTTTATCAAAAACTTGGCGCCGATATTAATTTTACGTTCAGTTATGCAACAGTGCCTGCAGAGATCATGAGCGGGCACGACATAGTAACCAATCCCACCTTTGTACCTGATCCTTTGACGGGGAAGCCTGTGGAGATGCCGGGCCTGGGCATTACACCCATTCCTGTCTACCTCACCATAATCACTTCCATGTTCATGCACGGGGGTATAGCTCACCTTGGGGGTAATATGCTTTACCTGCTGGTATTTGGCGATAACCTTGAGGATAGGATGGGGCACCTGCGTTATCTGCTGTTCTATATTTTATGTGGCATAATTGCCACACTTGCACACGTGGGCTCCGATTACTTCTTTGGCCAAAATCATTTGATACCCAGCCTGGGTGCATCGGGTGCCATTTCGGGAGTTATGGGTGGTTACCTCTTACTTTTTCCCAGCCGCGACGTAAGGGTACTTGTTTTTGTTTTTATCGCCCGCTTACCGGCATTCATTGTACTGGGCCTTTGGATAGCTTTTCAAATTGCGAATGGAACAGGATATCTTGGTGGAGAAGAAGCAAGCGGTATTGCCTATGCAGCGCATATCGGCGGTTTTATAGCAGGATTGTTACTGGTAAAAAGATTTCTAAAACCGGAACCAGAAAAAATTTGGTGACCTGGTGATGAATATAATTTAAGGAGTAAGTTAACAGCTTGCTCTTTTTTTATATTTATATAATTATCTTGCGTACCATTATAATTATGAAACATTATCTCATCACCGGCGGCGCCGGCTTTATCGGCAGTAACCTTATTAAAACCTTATTCCGGAAAGAGCCGGGGATAAAGATCACCTGCATTGATAATTTTGATCCGTTTTATCCTGCGGATATCAAAGAATTCAATATTTCGGAATTTAAAGACAATCCCAACTTCCGCTTATTGCGCAACGACCTGGCAACAAGCTCAAGTGCGGAATTAACTGAACTGGTAGCTGAACACGTTGATGTGATCGTTCACCTGGCCGCAAAGGCCGGTGTTCGCCCCAGCATAGAGCACCCGCTTCTTTACCAGCAGGCCAATGTTATCGGTTTGCAGAATATGCTCGACTTTGCCAAAGAAAAAAATATCAAACAATTCGTATTTGCTTCCAGCAGCAGTGTATATGGCATCAATGATCACTATCCGTGGAAGGAAGATGAGCAACTACTGCCCATCAGTCCTTATGCCATGACCAAGCTTTCCGGTGAAATGCTCGGGCACGTGTACAGTAAATTGTTTGGCATCCGCTTTATTGCTTTGCGCTTTTTTACTGTGTATGGTCCCGGGCAGCGTCCTGACCTGGCCATTCACAAATTCACAAAAAATATTTTAAAAGGAAATCCCATAAGTATGTTTGGTGATGGAAGCACCAGCCGTGATTACACTTTTGTAGATGATACCGTGCAGGGTGTGATAGGGGCGATGCAATATGACAAAACAAATTTCACGATCATCAACCTGGGTAATAGTTATACCATCACGCTTAAAGAGCTGATACAGGGCATTGAAGACGTTACCGGGAAAAAAGCCATCATTGAAAACCATCCTGATCAGCCCGGCGATGTTCCCAAAACATTTGCAGATATTTCAAAGGCAAAACAACTACTGGGCTACGATCCGAAAACACAGGTGAAAGAAGGGTTGAAAAAATTTTATGATTGGTTTTTGCAAAACGAAAGCGTTCTACTGAAGTAAGGCTTTAAATCCTGTAACCCTTAAACCTTTTCGAAAGAATCTCTTTCTGATATAAAACACGAGAAGGATAATAGCGCCAAATACCACAGCAATTAAGATCAAAGGAATTGATTTTCTTACATAATGCGGAAATGCAGACGGCGTACCTGCAAGATCTTTTTGCGATATCTTTCTCACCCTCACTTCATTTACAAGATTGCTTTCCAGCAACCATAAATCACCGGCATCATCAAATAAGCCTGCATCCGGCCGCCAGTTACCGGAACTATAAACAAAGTCGGAAACTTTTCCATCCGCTGTGATCTGTTTTACCACCTGCCCTCCGTGAACGGCCACATATATGTTTTCAGCTTTGTCTGTCCAGATACCATAAATGTTATGGCCTAATGATCCATATTCAAAGACAGAGGTTCGTTCATGAAGATCTTTTGCCAGCAGGATAAATTTCCCGTTCTCCAGTTTATAAAGATCTGTGAGGTCAACAAAATAAATGATGCCGTTATTTGTTGCGTGCATCCAGCGGATATTTTTGAATTTACCTTCTGCAATGGTTATCACCTCACCATCTTTTGTTTTCTTTTTGAATTTGCTTACGGTAAATCTTTGTACCCAGTACATATTGCCTGCAGCATCCCTTACAAAAGAATAATCTGATAAAAATCCTTCGGTTGGTTTGATGATCGTATCGAGTTTGCCATCATTTCTCAGGCACCAGGCATAATGCGCCCAGGTGTCTGATCTTTCTCCATTATACCAAAGATGTTCACCATACAGGTTATCATTGGTATCCATGTGTGTGAACATTATTAACTACTGCAGACTTTTTCCCATCAGCTCCTATTTTCCAAACACGGCTGAGATCGGTGTAATAGATATTTCCCCTGCTGTCTTTCACAATGCCAATGCCCGGGTGAGCCCACACCGAATTAGTGGCACAGAGAAAGAAATAAAGGAAGAGAAAATATTTCATGGCTATACTTTTTAAAATGTACTATCAATTTTTACAAAGATGGCTTTTGCGGTTTCATCATTGTAATTCAAACCATCTATAGCAAGGTCCTGTTTGATCTTCTTTACTGCTGCTTTTGGGTAGTCAGCTACATTCAGTCCTAAAATGATGTCCCGCTTTGCCCTCAGCATACCATCTTTCATATAAGTTTTTAAAACGCCATTACCACCTACGGGTTTTGGCCTTGTTCTTTCTTTTTCCGGCAATAAAGGATCATCATCAAAAACAAATTCATCGATCCAATATTCATTTTTGCCGGGTTCTTTAATTGTAGGATGAATATGTTTGGGGTTAGAGCTGTTGGGATAAGAAGCGGGCACAAGTGTATAAAATTTGTATTCGCCCTTTGCGTTGGTCTTCATCCAGCCGCGGATATAGCCATGGCGTTCTGCCCAGCCTTTTTCATCACCCTTTTTTGCATAAATACCTTCCTGGTCAGTGTGGTAGATATACAGCACGACACCTGCAGCAGGCGTCTTTCCATCAGGCAGGTATATTATTCCGCTGATCTCTATTTTAGGCCCGGGGTCATTGAAATCCGGTAATGTAGCCACTTCGGTAAGTTTCTCAAAAGGAACCGGGCTTTCATAAATGGCTTCACATCCTTCACATCTGCCACCTACGTGTTGTGAGCCGGCTTCCGGTTTATTTTTATTTTGTGCAGAATTTTGCGAACAGGCCGGGAAGCAGAAAAGACTGAGCATTGCCGGTATGATAATAATGATTTTCATGTGCTTTGTTTTTGTAGTACAAATTTGAATAAACAAAACAGGCTGTTAAAATTATTTACACCAACGGAAATTTCTGCTTGATGAAAGACTGTTTGAACCACATAGGAGCATAGGAAACATAGGGGTTCACATGGTTTTTATGTATTTTCTATGTGTCCTATGCTCCTATGTGGTTCAAGCTCATACCCCCGAAAACTGCAGTTCGTCAGGTAGATCTTACCAATGCTGTAATCGGTTTTACCATCTGGAATCCGTACTTTTATTTTGGTATATGAAAAGCGCACACTTTTTAATAAAATATAAGTTACATCACCTGTTCTTCTGGCTGATGCTGTTTGGGGTATGGTATTTTTTACGGTACGAGGATTATTCCACCGAAGCGAGGGCATTTAAGGTTACCCTTATTAAAGTAGCCGACCTGGCACTCATGGTGTATATCACCAATTACCTTTTAATACCCGCCTTCCTGTATAAAAGAAAATACTTTTCCTTCGCATTTACATTTGTATTAATGGTGGTGGTAAGCAGTGCCATAAAAATGAATATACTTGGCCGCATCCTTGATAACCCTACATTATTGAACCTCACCGGTAACCTGAAAGCGAGGATCTATGACAATGTGATCCCGCATTTTTTTTTAGTGTTATCAGGTGCTGCTATTAAATTAATGATGGATTATACCCGCATGCAGCAACGCATGGTGGAAATGGCAAAGGAAAAAGCAGAAGCCGAGCTGAATTTCCTTAAATCGCAGATCAACCCTCATTTTCTCTTCAACTCACTCAACTCCGTATATTTTCTCATTGAAAAAAATAATACGGGCGCAAGGGACGCCCTGCATAAATTTTCGGCGATGCTGCGCTACCAGCTTTACGAGATGAATGGCGACAGGATCCCGATCGAGAAAGAGATGCAATACCTGGAAGACTATGTTGACCTGCAAAAACTCCGCACGGATAAGAACTATGCCGTGGAATTCACACGCTCACCGGGGGTAAAGGATTTTTCTATCGAACCATTGCTGCTGGTTCCTTTTGTTGAAAATGCTTTTAAACACATTTCGCATCATAAAGACCAGCTTAATTTTATAAAGCTGGACATGGAAAAGAGTAACGGAACTTTTCATTTTACGCTGGAGAATTCGAAGGAAGCATTTATTAAGACCACCGATAAGCACGCAGGCATCGGGCTCAACAATGTAAAAAGAAGGCTGGAGTTATTGTATCCCGGTAAACACCAGTTGAAAATAGATAATGAAATGCATACTTTTAAAGTAGACCTGGCCATAAAAATTTAATCAGCACAAGCATGACCATCAATTGTATAATCATAGACGACGAACCCTTATCAAGAAAAGGCTTAAAGGAATATATAGCGGATATCGATTTCCTGAACCTGCTGGGTGAATTTGATAACCCGCTCAATGCAACGGAACTGATCGCATGTGGGGAAGTGCAGTTGCTTTTCCTGGATATTCAGATGCCGAAGATAACGGGCATTGATTTCTTTAAAACGCTTAAAAATCCTCCTGCAGTTATATTCACTACGGCTTATCCCCAGTACGCCCTGGATGGCTTTGAAGTAAATGCCCTGGATTACCTGGTAAAGCCGGTTTCTTTTGAGCGGTTCTTAAAAGCAGCCATGAAGGTAAAAGAGTTTTTCGAGGTAAGGCAAAAAAATAAGACAGAGCTGGTGCCCGGTACCACTGCAGAATATTTCTTTATCAAGGCTGATAATAAACTGGTGAAGATATTCTTTGAGAATATTTTATATGTAGAGGCGTTGCAGAATTATGTGACGATACATACCCCCGAAAAAAAATATATCAGCTACCTTACTTTTAAGTCGGTAGAAGATTATTTACCCGCAGACCGGTTCATTAAGGTGCATAAGTCTTTTATCATTTCAGCTGCCAAAGTGGATAGTATCGATGGTAATGAGATCCGCATGGGCCAGCACCATATCCCCATCAGCCGCAGCTTTAAGGATGAAGTGACGGATAAGCTGCTTAAAGGAAAATTCCTGAAAAGATAAACAGCCTACCTGTCTTTTATATCATCCTGTTCATACCTGCCCGCTTATTGTTTTACTAATTGTACGGTTTTTTTAACCTGCCCGTTGTTCCATTCTATTGCAAACTGGTACATCCCGGCAGGAAAGTGCGGCATGTAAAAGAATACCAGCGGGGTGAAGGTGGCCTGGTTTTAATGAGAAACAATGCAGAGATAGAAGTAAGCAGGAGAAAGAAAGAACAGTTCCTGCTGGGGGTAAAAGAAATTTATAAATATTGAGCATTAGAATAACTGCAGCCCGTAATAACCCACCAGGGTGAACACAATACAACGGGTAACTACCGCAAGGCAGCACCAGGAGATCATTTTTTTAATATTTGCATTCAGTCCAACGCCTAAGGCAATGCTTATTGGCGCCCCAACAGACATGGTCCCTAAAAAACCTAAACCTATGATGCCATATTTATTCCAAAGCTTAAGTATCATTGGATGTTTTTTCTGTGCGTCTTCTTTGGTTGGCTTCTTTTTATGAAAGAAAGCCCTGATCTTATCGCCTAAAAAAGCAGCAACAAAAACACCGGCAAGACCCCCTGTAACACTTGCAAGGAATATGGTCCAGGGTGAAAGGCCCAATACAAATCCGGTTGGGATGGCTACATATATTTCAAAAGTTGCAAGGCCGGCAACCGTCAGTATCTTTAAAAACATGATCGTGTTTGTGGATGAATAATTCCGAATCGGTGAAATTAACGCAAACGGCGCAGTAAAGGAGATACTGCCTGTTAATTTTTGGAGATGGTTCATATTAAGCCGGGCTTCAAAATAAAAAACCGTCCTGCCTAAGGCGGGACGGTTTTTTTATTCAGCAGGTAAAAATTATTCCAATACAAATCTAACGGGTAGTGTAAGCCTGGTCTTTACCGGTTGTCCTTTAACCTTTGCCGGGCTCCACCTGGGCATGCTATTTATTACACGTACGGCCTCTTCATCCAGCCCATATCCTAAATTACCACCTACAACCTGCGGCGACCTGATCTTGCCTTTCTCATCAACTATAAATGATAACATCACGGTGCCTTCCACACCTTCATTGGTTGCCTGTGCAGGGTATTCCAAATTCGAATTAAAATACTTTTGCATGGCATCATTGCCGCCGGCATAAGATGCGCTTGTTTCCACATTTGCGTAAACACCTGAAGCATCCGCCTCCATCCTTGTTTCAGCAGTAACAGGGGCCGGTGGAGGAGTTGGGGCCAGGGTTACCTTGCCTTTCATTCCTTTTTTGGCCGGGTTTGGCTTAGCCGCTACGGTCTTATTCATTGAGGTTGCGGTAGTATCAGCAGGCCCCGATATCATGGTATCGGTTGGAATAACTGCAGTGTGATCCACTGTTGCCGCGGTATCAGTTAAAGTTGATGCTTCATTTGTATCATTATTTGTACAACTGAATGCAGTACATAAAATAACTGCAGCTCCAAATAGTTTAAAAGAAAAAACAGTTTTGCGTTTCATAATAACATTTTTTTGGTGAGTGATAACATCCTGTGATTTTCAAATAACATGCCTTTTTTAAAACACAGATTTTGGGCACATTATTAAATGATATTATGTTTTACCGGGAATTATTTACACAGAATGAGGTGTATTATCAGCAGCAGGCAGTATCTAAAATATGCGCTGTATTTCCTGGTTTACCTTGTATCACGGGATATAGAGGATATATACCTGGCAGCGTTAACCCTTTCCTAAAAATTTTTCAAAAGCATTGCCTGGTCTCCGTTTGTAAGTATATTGCCGCCAAATAAAGGGCATGATGAAAAATATACTTATAGTGTTGAATGTTTTGTTGCTGGCTGCTGTCGGCTACCTGTATTATCATAATTTTTCGGATAAAAAAGCGGCTGCCTCGCCTGCAAAGGCCAATGCAGCAATGCCTGTGGATATTAACGGAAATCGTCCTCCCATCGCCTATGTTGAACTGGATTCCCTTAATGAGAACATTACCTATATAAAGGACAGGCGTAAGGAACTGGAAGCAGAGCAAAGGGCAATAGAAACAGAGCAGGAGAATGGGTACCGGGGGCTGCAGGCGCAAAAGGATAATTTTTTGAAAAGAGGGGCGTCTATTACCGAGGCAGAGGCACAGCAGTTTCAGGGGAAGCTGATAGAACAACAGCAGAAGATAGACGATACCAAGCAGGTGAAAAGCCAGAAACTCAGCGAAAAAAGTTTTGCAATAATGGATGGTATCCAGAAAACACTGAAGCAGTTCCTGAGCGATTATAACAAGGAAAAAAAATTCATGTACATCTTCACTACGGGTACTGGCCTGGATTATATGGTATATAAGGACTCCAGCCTGAATATTACCCATGATGTAATAAAAGGGATGAATGAAAAAATGAAGGGCTCCGCAAAACAATAAATTCGTACAAATTATATATCTTGTTCCGATATACTACTAAGTAAACAGGAATAACTATGTCTGAACAAAATGCTTCTTTCAAGCCAACGCTTGGGCTGTTGGATTCCACGATGATCGTTGCCGGCTCCATGATAGGGTCCGGTATTTTTATTGTAAGCGCCGATATTACCCGTAATGTAGGCAGCGCCGGCTGGCTGATCGCCGTTTGGGTGATCACCGGGTTCATGACCCTGACCGCCGCACTCAGTTATGGCGAGCTGAGCGCTATGTTTCCAAAAGCGGGCGGGCAGTATGTTTATTTAAAAGAAGCATTTAATCCCCTGGCCGGGTTCTTATACGGCTGGAGTTTTTTCACCGTAATTCAAACCGCAACCATTGCTGCTGTAGGTGTTGCCTTCAGTAAATTCGCAGGATATTTTATCCCTGCATTGGAATTGACGGATGAGAATATTTTGTTGCAACTCGGAAGCTTTAAAATTTATACGGCACAACTGGTTTCCATTGCACTCATCATTCTCCTCACTTATATCAATACAAAGGGCGTAAAGGGAGGTAAGACCATACAAACAAGTTTTACCGTTGTAAAACTGCTTTCACTTTTTGGATTGATCGTATTCGGATTTTTAATGGCGAAGGGAGATATATGGAATGCGAACTGGAGCAATGCCTGGGAAATGACTTCCCGGAATGCAGAGGGAGCGATCATCGGCGGTGTTGCAGGATCGGCTGTTTTAGGCGCAATTGCTGCTTCAATGGTAGGTTCCATTTTCAGTAGTGACGCCTGGAATAATATTACATTCATTGCAGGGGAGGTAAAAAATCCAAAGCGTAATATTGGCTTGGCCTTATTCCTGGGAACGCTTATCGTTACCATTATTTATGTATCAGCAAACCTGATGTACATAAGTGTATTGCCGCTGAATGAGGTGGCTTCTGCCCCGCAGGACAGGGTAGCGGTTTCTGCAAGCCAGGTGATCTTTGGCAATATTGGTACTTATGTAATTGCCGTTATGATCATGATCTCTACTTTTGGTTGTAATAACGGTTTGATATTGGCCGGCGCAAGGGTATATAATGCAATGGCAAAAGACAGGTTGTTCTTTAAAGGAGCGGCAAAGCTTAACAGGCATGCCGTGCCCGAATATGCTTTGTGGGCACAATGTATCATGGCTTCTATTCTTTGCCTTAGTGGTAAATACGGCGACCTGCTGGATATGATCTCATTTGTAGTGGTACTGTTTTATGTGCTCACGATCGCCGGTATATTCATTTTAAGAAAAAAGAGGCCCGATGCAGAACGTCCTTATAAAGCATTTGGATACCCTGTATTACCTGCCATTTATATTTTAATGGGACTTGCATTTTGCACTTTACTGATCAACTATAAGCCACAGTATACATGGCCCGGATTGATCATCGTATTGATCGGGATACCCGTTTATTACCTGGCAGTAGCCAATAACAAAAAAGATTAAACCTTCATGCCTAAATGGATTTCGAAAAATTATTCTCGGATTTTACACGTTTGAAAGTTGCGGTGATCGGCGACGTAATGCTGGATACCTATTGGTGGGGAAAGGTTGATCGTATATCTCCCGAAGCCCCGGTACCCGTTGTTGCTGTAAGTAAAAAAGAACAGCGCATTGGTGGTGCAGGAAATGTTGCGCTGAATGTTCGTTCCCTGGGTGCCAAGGTAAGCATGATCAGTGTATTGGGGAAAGATGACGATGGCGAACAGCTTACAAAATTATTGCAGCAAAATAGTATTGATACAAAATACCTGGTTCAAAGCGAAAACCGCATTACCACAAATAAGATACGCATCATCAGCCGTAACCAGCACATGATGCGCCTTGACGCAGAGGTTACAACCGATATGGTAAAAGAAGATGAGGAGAAGCTGTTAAAGGCTTTTGAGAATTTTATTGCTGCAGAAAAACCGGATGTGGTGATACTGGAGGACTATAACAAAGGCGTACTTACAGAAAATACAATTGAAAAGGTAATTGCTTTATCTAAAAAGCACAATATAATAACTGCTGTTGATCCCAAGAGAAAGAATTTCTTTGCCTACAGGGGGGTTGATATTTTTAAACCGAATCTTAAAGAGATCAGGGATGGATTGAATATCTTATCCGATTCCGTAAGCCTGGATGCGCTTAAAGACATGCATCTTTTACTGAAAGATAAACTGGGGCATCAAATATCACTTATTACTTTATCGGAGAAGGGCGTTTTTTACCAGCAGGATAATAATGCAGCCATCATTCCTACACATATCCGCAGCATTGCAGATGTGAGCGGCGCAGGCGATACGGTGATAGCGGTTGCTTCATTGGTATTTGCCGCAGAGCGGGATGCCAGGCTAATGGCAGATATGTCGAATATAGCCGGGGGACTGGTTTGCGAAGAAGTGGGAACTGTAGCCATTGATAAAGGAAAACTGGTGCAGGAATGTAAGTTGTTGCTGAATTGATTTGTCCTGATATCCTTCGACAGGCTCAGGATGACATTCGTTTGTTGGAATGAACCTGTTCTGTCATGCTGAGCTTGTTGGAACATTGGCAGAAGCTGATATCAATGAGAACTACTTGGGTCCTTTCTCGGGCTTAATAGCTTTACGATCATTTTTTAGCTTTTGTTTCTTCTCCGCCAGTAATATCCTCCTGTCAAAGTTTATATACACTTCAAAAAATATTTTTGCAGCTGCCAGTATTGCAATGAATATTTTTCCGGCGCCAAAACCTAAGAACATACTTCCCAGTATTACCACGAATTGCTGAACAAAGATCCTCCCGTAGGGCTGGAACATCAGCCTGCTCATAGAAATGATCTTATATTCTCCTGATAAAAAGAAATTGAACAGGTTATCTAAAGTGTAGTAAGCAATAAAGATGATCAATAGTAATTGACCCTCATTTCCCAGGGCTTCCGGTATCTCTGCATACTTGCCGAGTATAGAATGGCTTTTCATAAGGCCACTTATCGCAAAAAAGATCTGCGTCTGAACAAAAACAAAAAGACCGTAGTGCACAATAAAGAAGAGAATAAAGAACCACCCGCTTTGCAAAGTATTGCTGGCACCATTTTGCCAGTTATCCCTGCTTTTTACAAACAGCGTGACGCAGGCCATTTTTACAACGTTGAACAGGCCGATGATCACGGTCTCGAGGCAATAGACCAAAAAAACCTGTGCTGCATTCCATCCTTCAAACCAAACGCCATAAACCGGGATGAGATTTACAATTATTAAAAGAAGATTACTTTGTGTTAACTTACGTTTAAGCATTTGCGGAAAATTGTAGAAGCTTTGTGATGGTAAATTAGATATTTTTGACCTATCAATAAATACCCAATAACACGTATGCAGCAATTTTCACTGGTAATTCACGGAGGCGCCGGCACGATATTAAAAGCAGACCTGACCCCGGAGCTTGAGGCGGCTTATGTAAAAGGCCTGGAAGAGTCCCTTAAGATCGGCTATGCCGTATTGAAAGAAGGGGGCACGGCTACCAATGCAGTCAAGGCTGCTATTGTTGTGCTGGAAGATAATCTCCTGTTCAATGCGGGAAGAGGATCCGTATTTACAAAAAAAGGGGTACAGGAAATGGATGCTGCCATCATGAACGGTAAGGACCTCGCTGCAGGCGCTGTTGCCGGCATAAGGAACATACGCAACCCGATAGAACTTGCGGCAGAAGTGATGCACAACAGCAATCATGTTTTTTTAAGCGGCAAGGGCGCCAATGACTTTGCGATAAAACAGGGGCTTAAGTTAGAACCCGATGAATATTTTTTCTCACAGTTCCGTTACGACCAGTGGAAGGAGATCAGGGACAGCGATAATTATTCATTGGATCATACACACCAGGGACTGGAAGAATTAATGAAGGATAAAAAATTTGGCACTGTTGGCGCTGTTGCCTGCGACCAGGAAGGCAATATTGCTGCGGCAACAAGTACCGGCGGTATGACGAATAAAAAATACGGAAGGATCGGTGACAGCCCGTTGATAGGCGCAGGCACTTATGCCAATAATAAAACCTGCGCAATAAGCTGTACCGGTCATGGCGAGCCTTTTATTAAAGCGGTTGCGGCATATGATGTAAGTTGTTTAATGGAGTATAAGGGCATGAGCCTGCAGGAAGCCATGAACGAAGTGGTCAATGTAAAATTAATGAAGATGGACGGTGAAGGTGGAATGATAGGCGTGGATGCCCGGGGAAATACCGCAATGGTCTTTAACAGCGCCGGCATGTACAGGGGTATGAGAAGCAGTAACGGGATGAGCCATATTGGTATTTATAAAGATTAGCACGGAGATCGGGACGCTACAGCGGCCTGAACGATAACAGCATTATGAAAAAATACGCCGTAATAGTTGCAGGAGGAAGCGGGAACCGGATGAACAATACGATACCAAAACAATTTTTGTTATTGCATGGAAAACCCGTTTTGTATTATACCCTCCATACTTTTTTAAATGCATATAAAGATCTTCAGATCATTTTGGTTCTTCCGGAAGAATATGTTGCTGCAGGGCAGGAGATCATTGATGCCTTTTTTGATTATGACCGGATCCAGATAACAACCGGAGGAAGAACAAGATTTCATTCTGTACAAAATGGGTTACAACTCGTCAATGAAGAAAGCATTGTGTTTGTGCATGATGCTGTTCGTTGCCTGGTGAGCGCCGATCTTATTCATCGCTGTTATGATGTTGCGGTAGATAAGGGTTCGGCCATCCCGGTGATCAACAGTAAAGACAGTGTGCGGATAACTATAGGAGAGATGAACGAGGCAGTGGAACGCAGCGCTGTTAAATTGGTACAAACACCGCAAACCTTTCATAGCAAGATCATTCTGCCTGCTTACCAGATCGATTATAAAGAGATGTACACCGATGAAGCAACGGTGGTAGAGGCTTTTGGTTTGAAAGTGCAGCTGGTAGAAGGAGAGGAGAATAATTTTAAGATAACAAGGCCTGTAGACATAGTTATTGCAGAACATCTTCTTTCAACAAATTGATTTTTTTAAGGCTAACCCATATATTCTTTGCGGTGAAGAATTTATACTATTTTCAATGTTGATATGAATTACACCATTAAAATAGTGGATATTAATGATCCTGTTATTGACCTGGCGGTAAGGCATCTGATCCAATTAGTATACAATATGCCTGACCTGTTACCGGAAAATCATTTAGCCGCCAATTTACAGAGCAATGCATCTGCACCTGGTTTTTTTCTTGCCGCCATAGAAAATGATAAGATCATAGGTTCCACAGCATTCCTGGTGAATGATTTTTTATTAAATGGTAATGTGTATACTGGTTATCAAACCTGCTGGTCAGTAGTGCATCCTGACTACCAGGGGAGAAATATTTTTACCTCGATGATCAATGAAGCCAAAAAAATATTAAAAGTTCAGGGCGCTGCTTTTTTGTATGCTATTTCTAACCTGAAGTCCAGCAAGACTTTTGTAAATAAACTGGAGTTCAGTGCAATGCCTTCCTGGTTTTTAAGAATTCCCAATATTCCTTTTGTGAGGCAATTTTATTTTGCAAAAAGACCAGGACAAAATGATCAGGATGCCTGTATAATAAATGAGGAGCAGGTAAAAGAACATAAGGCAACACAATTTCCTTCAGCTGTAAAAGTGGTAAAAGTTAATGAAAGTTGGCTTTGGGGTAAATTGATAATTAAAGTAAAATTCGGAATAAAAGTCCCTGTCTTTTATGTTGGCGGTATTCACCTGGCTGAGCCAAAAGATTTGAAAGATTTAATAAGCAGGATATTTAAATTCCACAAAGTATTTTTCATACAGTTCTTTAGTTGCGATTCCAATAGCTTTAATAATATGCTAAAGGGATGGAAAAGATCCAAACTGATTGAATTTAATTTTTATTATTTAAATATGCCTGCGTTTAAGCATTTCAACATGATGATCGGTCCGCTTGATGTTTTTTAATTTCGATAAGTTTATAAAATATGGGTAAGAGTTTTGTGTTGATCTTTCATAAAGAGGAAAACGGCCAATTGTTCGAAAAAATTATTATTGCTTTAAAGGCAAGGTATAAACTGCTGTCGCTGGAACAGCTGGAGGAATTGCTGATCAGCAAAAAAGAGATAAAGAATAATTGCCACATTAGTTTCGATGACGGCGACCGTTCATTTTACAATATCACTTTCCCGCTTTTAAAAAAACATAATATTCCTGTTTCATTATTTGTATCACCTGATATCATCAGTACAAACACTAATTTCTGGTTCCAGGAAACGGGGGACTATAATGAGGAAATATTAAAAAGCATCTTGTCAAAATACCTGGATATACCTGCCGCTAAGCTCAATGAATTTTCAAGCCAGTCGATCTTCAAATGTTTGCAAGTAAAGGATATAAAGAATGTGATTGAACTTTACCGGCAGCAAACGGATTGCGGAAAGAAAGCTCCGCAAAATATGAATTTGGAACAGTTGAAAGAGTTAGAGGCCTCGGGTTTAATAACAATTGGTGCCCATACCATAAGTCACCCCATATTAAAAAATGAGAGTGACGAGAATTGTTTTTACGAGATAGCAGGATCAATAAAAGCACTTGAAAAATTACTTGGACACCGGATCAGGTATTTTGCCTATCCAAACGGCAGGCCCGGTATTGATTTTGGCGAAAGAGAAATTAGTTATCTGCAGCAGAATGGTATAACAATGGCATTTTCTTCAGAGTTAAATACACTTTCTGCAGGGACTGAGTTATTTAGTGTTCCAAGAATGGGATTTGCAAGAATGGGTTTAGTACCTTCAAATCCACTTATTGCATTCCGTTTGAATGCAGGTAAGAGATGGTTCGATATAAGGTCGATAGGTAAGCCAACAGAAAAAGAGATAAGGGAAAGGATCAAAAGAGTGTTGGCCGGTTGATCATTTCTTAAACCACTTTAAGGGCCCGGGCAACCTGTTCAATCTTATAGCAGAATATTTTTCTTCCACTGCCCCAAAGCTGCTGTAAAAAAATGCAAGGCTGCTGATATCACTTCCCTCAAAATCAAGTTTAATGTTTTGCCCCGCATGGTCCTTAATAAATGCATTGATGAGCGCATGCGATGCGCCAAGGGTCTTGCCATTGGGATGATTACCTACCAATATATAATAGGCCCTGCCGTGCGAAAAGAAGAATACTACAGACGCAAGCAAGTGCCCTTCCTTTGTATAAACAGCATAAGTGGTAGCTTTTTCTTTTTGATAGAGAAGTTTATACAGGTTTTCGAACCGATCATAATCTTCAGCAGCGATATCAGCGAAATCCTTTGCCTGCTCTTTTGCCATGGAAATCACTTCAGTTACCGGTATATTTTTATTGATCAGGAGACCAAGCTGCTCAGCCTTTTTGATATTGCGTTTTATATTATCCCTGTACCGGCTATAGATATTCTCATAACTGTCATTCAGCGATAACACATAATTCATCCTTTCGTATAAAGTAAAATCAGTTAATTTAAAAAAGTTACCGGGGTTGAGGTAAATGTCCCAGTATTTGAATTTTGCCGGGACCGCTTTTAAAAATTCATTGATCGTTCCAGGACTGAGCTGGTTACCAAATACGCCAAGGCAGGCTGTGAACGATGGCTGGTATAAATAATGAACACTGTATTTCCTGTTCCAGGTAAGGGGCATCACCGCCTCGTAATCATTAAAAACGAGGGCATCCCAGTTCTTTGACATGGTATCCAGGTAAAAAGAATAAGCATATACCAAACCATTGCCGGCCCGGTCAATGCAATCATCCCATTTTTTTTTATTGATATCCTGGTATGTGACGTAACTAATAGCCAAGTCAGAAAGGTATTTGTGGGATTAATTTTTTCAGGTTGATATTTTGTATATCGATGCTGAAAGAAATGTTTTTCAACAGCCTTGGTTTTGCAATGGTTGATTTGATATAGTCCTTATAAACTTTGCTGTACAATACCGGCAAATAAACATTCACGATATTATTGAACAAGGAAAGTTGCAGGCCGGCATCATAAATGAACCTGCCCGTTGCCGCGTTCTTCTTCCAGGCATCGGCATAAGTGCCAATATCTAAAAATACTTTTAGCGGCAGTTTAAAAGGCAGTACAGAAAGCGGGTTTATTGCGTTGGGGATCGTGCTGGTGAAATTAGCAGCAGCCAGCCATTCATCTGTCTTGCCTATCTTGCTGCTTAAAAGATCTGTACGTACTTTGAAGCCACCATCCCTCATCATGATCTGTTGTGATGCGAAATATTCAAATTCATTCCTGCCAATAAAATAATTACTGTAGGTATAATCTTCGTAGCCTCTTGGCCCGGTCATATTCAGGTGGTAAGGATCAGTTTCAAATTGTTTTATAAATGTTTTATCACCTAAGTAAAAGAATTTACCTGCAAATAACCGCACATTCATGCCCCCCGACTTTGCATAATTGAAATAATAATTACCGGTAAAACCAACCCTTGCAAAACCCTCACCCTGGTCTGCCTGCAGCATTCCCTCGTAAGGATAAAGCACCCGGTTATTCTGCACAACGAGTCTTAGCTGGTTTATATACCTGGAAGCAACAGGATAGGTAATAACATCAACCTGGTTGGTGGTATCCCTGGTAAACAATAAGCCCTGTTCACGTATAAGAAACGTTTTCCATTGTATGAACTTTGTAAAGCTGCTCCTTGGGTTTTTGTTGGCAAAAACAAATTTAAGCGAAGGAACTATTTTTGAAAAACGCTGGGCATGCGTGGTATTGGTTGAATCTGTAAAATTATCTCCCGAGAAGGTAGCGCCTGCAACAGCGATCTCAAACCTTTGACCATTATTGCCCGGGTACCAGTTATAGCTTATTCTTCCCAGCCCGTTGAATTGTTTGCTTTTGGTAGCGTACAGGGGCGCAATTACAAATTGAAATTTATTAAGTGGCAAAGTATAATTGTGCAGCAGCAAACCCAGCATAAGTTTATCATAAAAATTATAGCCTATTGCCGGGGCAGCAAAAATATAATTGTGTTTATCGGTTTCTTTAAAACTGAAGAAAGAAGCAAATCGGATATCTTTCTTAACCGATTTTTTTATATCTCCTTTTTTGTTCAGCAAAGAAAAAGCAGCGTCCATATTCTTCCCGCTCACATCTTCTATAACTTTTTTCAAATCTTCAGGATAAGGATGCTTAAAGTGCCATCGGCGGTAATATTCACGCATAGAACTATCGAATAAAGGCTTGCCCAGCTCATCTTCTAAAAATTTCATCCATTCGCCTGTTTTTATATAAGCCACCATATTATAATTCAGGATATTAAATTTTTCTGATGCGGTTTCGATGGGCTGATCCTTTTTTATTCCTGTTACTGTCCGCAACATCATATTTTGAATATCGTCAGGCATTCTTTTAATGATGAACTGGTTTTTAGTTTGTACCAGGCCCGGGTCCGTATTTCCGTATTGTTGTATCATATACCGGTTGTCATAGTAAGTATTCATGCCCTCATCCATCCATGGATGCTCACGTTCGTTGCTTGCAAGGATGGCCTGGAACCAGTTGTGCCCAACTTCATGATGGATCACAAAGTCTAGTGATTTTTCAGAACCTCCCGATTCCAGCAAGGTGATGGTTGGATATTCCATACCGCCGCTATTGCCGCCGTCCACCACGCTCACAACATTGTATGGATACTCACCCAGCCAGTTGCTTTTTGCAAGTATCGCTCTTTTGGTCATGGCGATGCTGTTCTGCCAGACATTACTATTCTCACTATAATAAAAAATATTTACCGTAATTATTTTTCCTGAGGGTAATTGGAGGCTGTCTGTTTTGGTTGAATAAGTTTTATCAGCGAACCATGCAAAATCATGCACGTTATTTTGCCTGTACTGCAGGGTTTTGGTTTTTATTGAAGAAGGAAGTGTATTCAGGACAGCTAATTTCTTATCTACTATCTTAAGCTTTGTTTTTTTTACGCGACTTAAAGGCACCCTGTTCTTTAACCATTCCTTTTCACTTTCATCCTGCAGGTCACCGGTAGCTGCAACAACATAATTTTGCGGTAATGTTACCTGTACTTCGTAATTACCAAATTCAGCATAGAACTCACCCTGGTCAAGATAGGGCATAGGGTGCCAGCCCTTATGATCATACACGGCGGGTTTGGGATACCATTGGGTTATTTGATAAGCCTGGTCAATATGTCCGCCCCTTGAAAAATTATGCGGCAGCTTTACATGAAAAGGCGTTTCAATTTTTGCATTTGACCGGGGTGGGATGGGCTGTGGTAAGACCAGTTTAATAATATCCTGGTGTTGCGGATGATCTTCTGTCTTTGCAGTAACGCCGTTCACTTTAAAGTCGAGGCGGTTGATATAGCCACGCTTATCAGCATTGCTGAAATAGAAAGCAGTGCTTCCATTCTCCAAAGCCTGGTCAGTAAAAGCAGTCTTGTCATTTTTAAAAGCATTGGGCCATAAATGTATCCAGATAAAGAACAGGGTGTCCGGGGAGTTATTAAAATAATCCATTTTTATATAGCCATCCAGTGTGTGATCAACATCATTAAGGCTAACATCAATTTTGTAATTCACCTGTTGCTGCCAGTAGGAGGAAGATTGGCAATTGGCAATTGGTAATTGGCAACAGAGAACTATGAATAATGCGATAATTCTTTTCAAAACGATTAGTTTTTTCAAAAGTAAACAATTCTATTGTTTCCTATGTTTCTATGTGGATCAAAGAAGACCATTATTTCCCTTTCCCTGATAGTATGATGCGGATGGTGTGCAGCATGATCTTAAAGTCAAGGGCAAGAGAAACGTTTTCGATATACATAAGGTCGTAAGGCATCCGTTCGATCATTTCTTCAATGGTGGATGCGTATCCAAACTTTACCATCCCCCAACTGCTGAGCCCGGGTTTTACTTTAAGCAGGTAATTATATTCGGGATGTAACTGTACGATCTGGTCAATATAGAATTTTCTTTCGGGTCTCGGACCTACCAGGCTCATTTCACTTTTTAATATATTCCATAGCTGGGGCAACTCATCAAGCCGCCATTTACGCATGATCTTACCCCAGTTGGTTATCCTTGGGTCATTATCAGCGCTCAGTTCGGGGCCGGTTGATTCTGCACCCGGTATCATGCTCCTGAATTTTATCATGATGAAGGGCTTGCCTTTGTATCCGATTCTTTCCTGCAGGTAAAATAACGGTCCTTTGGAAGATAACTTTACCCTGATGGCCGTATAAATGAATAAGGGAAAAAGGATGATGATACTTAATACAGATACCACGATATCCAGCATTCTTTTTAAATTCTGCTGCCACAAGGGGAGGAGGCCCGAATGCAGGTCGATCAATGGAATGCCGAGTACATTGTTTGTCTTTACGGCGCCGCTGATGATATCAACCGTATCAGCGGTTATTTTTATGTTCACATCCTTATCGCTGAGTTGTTGTAAGATCTTTGTCAACTGGCTCCGGTCTTTTTTTTCCACCGCAATGATCACTTCTTCGATCTTATTTTCCCGGATGATCGTGGCAGCATCAGCCGCATTACCAAAGTTCTTTATGGCTTCAGGGAGGGCAGATCCTGTATTCCCGTTTGCATTTGCAAAACCAAGTATGTGGTAACCCGTCTTCTCTTTATTCTCTGTAATAGACCGGTAAAGTGATGCGGCATTATTATTTGAGCCAATGATGAGCGTATTAAAAAAGACACTGCCTTTATTCAGCTGCAATTTTGCTTTTTTTAAAAACAGCAACCGGATAAAAAAGGTAAAAAAGGTTTGTATGCCCCAGAGTGATATGAATTCTTTGTAATAGATATTGTAGTCGCCCGTGGCATCGTAAAGCAGGAATAAAAAAAGTATGCAGATACTGCCAAAAAAAGTATAGATGAATGTATTAAAGAATTCTATGAGCCTGGATTTCTGGTAAAGCAGGTTATAAGTGCCTGTGAGGTAATATACGATCAGCCATACGATGGGGAAGAGGATGATGCCGGTATAGAATTTTTGCCCAACAAGAAAATCTTCAGCAATAATATATTTTCTTACAAAATAAAAACTTATCCAGGAAAGAATGGCTGCAACAAAGTCCCCTAAGGCATACCAGCGAATATGTATTCTGGGTTGATTCAATGGGAGAGATTCTGGTGAGTATATGATTTTTATGGTTCGTTGATTAGCTGCTTTCGCCAGGTTTAGCATGAAAGCAAAAGCCGATCGCAGAAATTGATGTCATCCTGAGCTTGTCGAAGGGAATTTGAACCGGCCCTTAAACCGGTTTCGACAGGCTCAACCTGACATCGTTATTAATGATGTGTGGCCTTGCTGATCTTTTCCAAAACCTGGTGTGCCACTTCCATTGCACGGAAACCATCCAGCACACTAACCGGTGTGTCTGTATTATTTAATATGGCATCTCTGAATTCTTCCAATTCCATTTTTATTGCATTTATATCCTTTACATCAGGGTTGGCAATAGCAATTGTTTTTTTACCGGCATTTGTATCGATGTCGAATGTAAAAACATTTTTATCCCCGGGTATATTCAAACGGATGATCTCGGTCTTCTTTTCTAAAAAATCAATACCGATATAAGCATCTTTCTGGAAAAGGCGCATTTTCCGCATTTTCTTCATAGATATCCTGCTGCTGGTAAGGTTAGCCACGCATCCGTTATCAAATTCGATACGCACGTTCGCAATATCAGGTGTATCACTCATCACTGCCACGCCGTTTGCGCTGATATAATTCACATTGCTTTTTACAATACTTAAAATGATATCGATATCGTGTATCATCAGGTCAAGTATCACGCTTACATCGGTGCCTCTTGGATTGAACTGGGCCAGGCGGTGAACTTCGATGAACATGGGCTGTAGCGGCATGTCTTTAAGCGCAAGAAAGGCAGGGTTGAACCGCTCCACGTGACCTACCTGGAATTTTATATTTGCTTCTTTTGCCAGTTTTACCAGGGCTTTGGCTTCTTCCATGGTGTGGGCCAAAGGCTTTTCAACAAAAACGTGTTTTCCTTTTTTTATGGCAGATTCGCAAAGCCCGAAATGAGAAGTGGTTGGCGCTACGATATCCAAAGCATCACAGGCATCCATTAATTCTTCAACATCTTCAAACCGTGGTAATTTGTATTTCTCACTTACCTGTTTTGCATTGGCGTCATCTTTATCACAAAAGCCGACCAATTCAATATCTTTAATGACTGCCCAGTTATTTAAATGAAATTTTCCTAAATGTCCGGCACCGATAACCCCTATTTTAAGCATGTAGCACTTGTTTTATGTTATTGCACGCAAAGCAAAGTTTTGCGGCTTTACGTGAAACTTTATTACTCTTCCCAAAATCCCATCTTCCCGAATTTTTCAATGCGTTGCTCTACTCTTTTTTCGGGTGGAATAGTTTTCAGTTCCTTAATTACCGGCAGGAGGTAGTTTTTTAATATTTCTGCTGCTTCTTTATAATCCCAGTGTGTGCCGCCCAAAGGCTCGGGTATTACGCCATCAACAAGGCCAAAGTTCAGCATATCATCTCCTGTAAGCCGCAGTTGTTCGGCTGCTGTTTCTTTTTTATCCCAGCTTCGCCATAAAATGCTGCTGCAGCTTTCCGGGGAGATCACCGTATACCAGGTATTTTCCATCATGAACACCTTGTCGCCAACGCCAATTCCCAAAGCACCGCCACTGGCGCCTTCGCCAATGATCACGCAAATCACCGGTACTTTCAGGCGTATCATCTCGTAAATATTGCGGGCAATGGCCTCACCCTGTCCTCTTTCTTCGGCTTCGAGGCCGGGGAAGGCGCCGGGTGTATCAATTAATGTAATGACCGGCTTATTGAATTTTTCGGCAAGCTTCATAAGCCTGAGTGCTTTCCGGTATCCCTCGGGGTTTGCCATACCAAAATTGCGTAATTGTCTTGTTTTGGTGTTTGACCCTTTCTGTTGTCCCAAAATCATAACCGTTTCCCCGTCCAGTTGGGCAAATCCGCCAACCATCGCTTTGTCGTCTTTCACGTTCCTGTCGCCATGCAATTCAATGAAGTTGGTACACATGTTCTCAATATACTTCATGGTATAGGGCCGGTCGGGATGACGGCTCAACTGCACTTTCTGCCAGGGCGTAACATTGGTCGTTATATGCTTCTTGGTTTCAAGGATCCTTTCTTCGAGCATGGCAATTGCCCCACTCATATTTGTTTTCGACTTTTCTGAAGTGATCTTTAGTTGCTCTATCTGGTCATATAGTTCTTTGATGGGTTTCTCAAAGTCCAGGAACTGTCTTTTTTTAAACTCGATCATGTAGTCACTAAAAATTTAGATTTACAATTTAATGTTATTTGAGGAGGTGTAAGATAGTTTGTAAAATTAGGGCTTACAATTTTTTTATAAAAGTTTTGGAGCGGAAAAATAAGAGGCTTATCTTTGCCGTCCTTTAAAAACGGGTTTTTCAACCCCTTTTAGCGGAAAAGTTAAGGATCGGTAGTTCAGTTGGTTAGAATGCTGCCCTGTCACGGCAGAGGTCGCGGGTTCGAGTCCCGTCCGGTCCGCCAATAACATCTCGAAAGAGTCAAAAGTCGCTTAGAATTCAATTTTTAAGCGGCTTTTTGTTTGTTGCCAATCAAGTTTAGCCTATCAAGAATCAGTTTGCAGGTTAGCAATTCGGTTAGCAGAGGATGTTCTTAAGTTTGCTAACCGAATGCCGAGGGGTTCTCCTCAATCACTACGAATATAGAAAAGGAGCTGAGGTGCTTTTAATCACTTTAAAAGTCATCAACATGCACACACAATCAACATTCACCATCCTGTTTTGGATAAGCAGGAACCGCCTCAAAAATGGTAAGGCGCCAATCTACGTCCGGGTAACAATTAACGGCCAGCGGACCGAAATTTCAGCCCTAAGAGAAGTATCTCCCTTGGAATGGGATCCCAAGGGTCAGTTCGCAACTGCTCGAACCAATGAAGCAAAATTGATCAATAACCACCTCGGTTTGGTAAAAGCCAAACTTTTGAGTTGTTTCAGCCACCTTGAGGCCAGGGGTGCTGCCATCACGATCGAGGCCCTCAAAAAAGAATATAATGGTGTAGTCGAGCGGCCAAGGATGCTCTTAGAGATCGTCCAGCAGCACAATGATGATATAAAAACGCTGATAGGGAAGGACTACTCCAAAGCAACCTGGGTAAAATACAACACCACCAAAAAACACATTACGGAGTTTCTGAAATGGAAATACAGGCTATCAGATATCAACATTAAGCAACTCGGTTTTGAGTTCATCACCGATTTTGAGTTTTACCTGAAGTCTCAAAAAAGCATTGATGTAAACACCAATGCCAAGTACATCAAAAATTTGAAGAAGATAGTTCATGAATGTGTGGCAAAAGATTGGTTGCCCAAAGATCCTTTCATGGCTTATAAAGTGAAGGCGAAGAAAACGGAAAGAGAATTTCTCACTGAATTGGAACTGCAGGCCATCCACGACAAAAGATTTATCATTGACAGGCTCGATCACGTAAAAGACATTTTCCTTTTCAGTTGTTACACCGGGCTTGCTTATATAGATGTGTTCAATCTTACGACCAACAACATTTCCCTTGGCATTGATGGTGAGAAATGGATATTCACCCACCGTCAAAAAACTGAAGCGCCAAGCCGCATTCCATTATTGCCGCCGGCGCTCTCAATCCTGGAGAAATACAAGGACCATCCGCTTACAGCAAACAATCGAAAGTTGTTACCGGTACCATCCAATCAAAAGACAAATGCTTATTTAAAAGAAATAGCTTCCTGTTGCGGCATCACAAAAGAACTTACGTTTCATATTGCCCGGCACACGTTTGCTACCACCGTCACGCTTACTAATGGTGTTCCCATTGAAACAGTAAGCAAAATGCTGGGGCATAAAAAACTACAGACGACTCAACACTATGCAAAGATTTTGGATAAGAAGGTGAGCAACGATATGCAAATGTTACGGGATAAATACCGGACTGTAAGTGAGGATAAAGAGACAAAGAAAGAAAATAGCATTGGTTCATAGTTGGCTCAATTGGCACCAGTGCTGGCACCAGTTATTTTCGCTGAAATCAGCGTTTATCAACACTTTCACTAGCTGAAAGCTTTTTCCGTTGCTAAATCCTGGCACCAGTGGCCTGCACATCCCAATTCCGAGCATCCGTATTACTACGGTATTTATTATAAGTTGCTTCTTTTTCCAGGAGTTTGATTATCTCTGTTGCTTTTATTATATCAGGCACACCATAAACCCTTACTTCATATCGGATAAAAAAATTAACCAGGACCGGTTTTTGGGCTGCAACGGGAACCGCATTTATTCCATATACTTTTGCATATGCGGGCTCACTTTTTTTAGTCATTCCCCAATGAATAATATGAGAGGAGACTTGTGTGCATTTTCCTAAGAACAATATTTCGAAATGCCAATCCGCCATCGAAATATATTTTTCAAGTCTTTCTGTTTCTTCTTTAGTTAGTTTAGGTGGTACTTCTGATTTTCTTTTCATTATTTGATGTGATATTTTAGCTCATTCATCGGAAAATTTCCGATAAACCTTCGAAAATTTGACATTGTGAATTTATACCCGGCCATCTCACCGTACTTGCTCTACTTATTCATATTAATCACCTTCACCGCATAATTGATCCCTTCCAGTTCTCCCCGCAACTTCACCCGGTCAATATTAGAATCGGCATCATTTTCAATCAGCCTTTTTTCAATGTATTCTTTTCGTTGGTCCAGTTGCTTGAATATCTCTTCAAAGGATTTTGACACACTGATAATGAGGCCTTCAATTTTAGTTTCACCGGCACACAGTAGCTTGAAGTTTTTTATATAGTCTTCTAATAACATAAACATGCTATCCGGGTCATAAAAAAACTGGATAGTAAGATTGAGGAATTGCCTGAATTGTTCATCAGTAATCGCAACGGCATCTTTTCTAAATTTCGGGCGGTACCTATGGCCGGGTCTGGCATCAACGGTCAACATCAAATACTCTACACCTTCCCTGAAATCGATCTGGATACTACGCTTGTCTTTCTCATCCCTGGAATAATATTGGATCTCAAAAAAATCATTTGAATGCTTATATAAATAAAATTCACCGTCATCTATTATTGCCTCATGAATATATTTCAGGGCTAGTGTATAGTGACTATAAAATACCTCTTTTATCACTGCAGTTACCCTACTGTATTTAGTGCTTGCCGGCCTTTTATCTTTCTGGTTAAGCCTGAAAGTACTAAGTTCAATCCGCTGTCCCCAATCCACATCTTCATCCACTTCAACTGAATAAACTGGATTCCACATCATCAAATGAGGAGGTTGTCGCCTCGATTCGTAAGCTGATATATCTTTAATGTAGAAATATTTATTTTCTCCTATCATTATGAGATTTGTTAAACAACCATAAGAAGCAACTCCGCCTGTTCACGTTACGTGAACAGCTTAAATAAGTGAACAACCAATCAACCCGGTATGTAAAATTTTCATTCATTCATCGGAAATTTTCCGGTAAACCCTCAAAAATTTGACATCATTTCCTCGCCACCCTCAAATTCTCCTTCATCATCTTTTCAATATGCTCGTAGTCATAGTAAAGGATTCCACCCAGTTTGGTATACGTCAGAGAACCATTGATGCGAAGCGTCTGCAGTGTGGTGGCCGATACATCCAACAGTTTTCTCACCTCATCAGTTTTTAGCCATTTTTTTGTTGGGACTATTTTTTCAGATAACTCTTTTACCAGGTCTTTCAATAGTTCCCGTTTAAATTCCTGCAGATCTTCTTTAGTGATCATTTCAATAGATGCCATATGTCGTTTATTTTTTTATGGTTTAAGAAGTAATTTATAATCTAGTGTTATTGGCTGCCTGGTAAGAAATCTATTACCATTCTCAATCAGGCAGGCATTTACAAAACACACCGTACGTTTCTGGCTAACATATTTGTATACAAACCCGGTATTCCCGTGAATGTGTCCAAAGGCACTGATTTTTAATTGTGGCAGGCTAAACTTGATCCTGTTAAGTAACTCTTCGCAACCTGTATGCTGATCTTCTTCAGGAAAACGTTTATACCTGCCTTCTACATAATCAAGGATTGCATAGGGTGGAGAGTGTGTAAGTAAGATATTTGTATTCTTAGGTATTTTAGCCCACTCTTTGGCAATTGCTTCGCCCCGGATTCGGTTAAAGGCCCACCCTTGGCCAAATGCAGGGCTCACCGGAGTACCGTAGAAATTTATACCTTCTATTGTTACACTCTTGTTTTCGAGATAATGAATGTGTGCCGGCAGGTCAGCTATTAATTTTCTTAAATCATTATAAGCTTGAGTATTTATGAGTCTTACAACACTGTCACTGGTATTAAGCATTAATTGCTTATCCAGGGACTTATCATGATTTCCGGCAATCCAAACAATATGCCTTGCAGGTATTTGACGCATCCATTCAAAGAAGCTTATCCAATCAACTAAGCCACCAATATTTGTAGCATCACCGCAGTAGCAAAATATATCACAGGGTTCTATTGATACCTCGTTATGTAGTGTATGGGTATCACTCAGGAAAGTTATTTTCATAAAAACAATTCGTATATAGAGTTTTCGGTTTTAAATTTTACATAATCATCTCGTTCTTCAAGTATTTCTGTCACAACAGTTGTCAGCCAATAATCTTTGTCACTATATGTCCGTGCTGTTACACTGCCCACTAATAAACTGCAGCCCACCGTTGGATAATTACCCACCACTTCCTTAAAAGATCCATCTTCATTCCAGGCTATCGCTTGGACTCTTGCTCCTGCATCACCGGCGCCATCAGACATTCTGCGTAATGTTCCCATTATTTTTCTAAGTTTTTATTTCAATTCCCTCCTCATCTTCCTCAACCAATTCACCATATCCATCAACTTACTATCCAGGCTATTCACCGTTCCCACCTCAACCGTACTCATCGAGTTATATAAGTATTGCCAGCTGATATTCTCTTTCTGTTTACTATGCCAGTCTTCAGCAATACACCTGGCCACCTGCTTCATATTTTTATTCTTTAGCAAACCCGTTTCTTTAAAGGCTTTAAGAAGCAAAGCCAACTCTTCAACGATCAACTGCGAATAAATTCCTTTCTCAGCATCCGGGTCTGCAGGATCTTTAAATAATATGGGAGCTACTATTCCAAGGGTTTGTTTTTTCTCCAGGTGAGTCATTTCAGTAAATAGCCAGGTTACAAGGTCCAGTTGTACCGAAGGCAAAGTAGGAGAGAGTACCATCCCTGACTTTACCGGGAGCTGACTTATTTCTTTATGGTGAAACGAGATGATCTCAATTTTGTCTTCAATGCTGGCGCCGGCATCGATCTCTGCATGTATCAGCTTCACCAGGTAATTTTTAAAAGCAGTCGCATTAAAGTTCAGGTACACGAGCAGTGCCGGCAGCGGAGAGTAGTGCGTAGCTGATATCTCATCCGGGTTCACTTTTTCCAATGAGCCCATCAGCAACTTTAAATAAGAAAATGTCCGGTAGGTCAATGCCTGGCAGGTTTCATTTCGGCAATGAATGGTGATCGTTTCAACAATCAATTCCGTTAAAACCTCATCGTGCCCAGCTTTGGTAAGATATTTCCTCATTCTGCCTAGCCGGGGCTTTAGGTCCTGCTGTATAACCAGTAAGCGGTTTGCCGGTATCTTCTCTTCATCATTAAAATAAGGCCTGAATTCTTCACGGATAAAGATCAAGAGTTCATGCAACACAACTAAGCATCTCTTGTACATGCGAACCAGGTTCACATCACTTTCCTTTTCCACCAGAACAGATGCATCCTTCGGTAAAAGGAAATCGAACAATTGATTTTTTAACCGGCCGATGGCAAACTGGTGTTGCTGTATATAAAGCCTTCGGTGGCTCTCTTTAGTATAACTGTACGTCACTTTCTTCAAACGTTTTCTTATAGTTTCATTTTCCTGCAATAGGATATTGTTCCAGTTTTTAAATTGCTGGTCCGTAATTGCATTTAGATTCTTAGGGTGGAGGCTCACGGAAATTAAATCATCCAAAACCTCCAGTTCATAGTGTAACGACATAGTTAGTCAACTTTTATCCAGTCTGTCCTTCTATATCTCAGCTTGAAACACGTAATTAAAATCTATACTTCCTTGATCGGGAAATTAATGACCAACTTGCATCCATTTCCGGGTGAACTGATAATTTCAATTTTTCCATCATACGCATCCACCCGGTTAAAAATATTAATGAAGCCAATGCCGGCTGATTTCTGTTCATCAGTTTTGTCAAAACCCTTGCCATTGTCACTGATCACTAATTCTGCTTCTGTATCCACTACCTGTAAACTTATAAGAGCTTCTTTTGCCTCAGCATACTTCAGTATATTACTTGTTTGCTCCTGGATGATCCTGTAAACCATTTGCTGCTGATCTGCAGACAAACTCATTATTGCTTCATCACTAATACTGATCTGTAGCTTGATATTCTTCAATTGCAACATAATGGCGGCAATTTCTTCAATGCATCTTTCAAGGCCTTCATTGGTTGCCACAGTTGTTATAAGTTTCCTGGTTAATTCCCTTATTTCTTCTATTGCCATAGTCAGGTGTTCATCAGCTTTTTCCAGGTACTCCGGATCTACATTTGGCTTTTTCCGCTCAAGCGCAAGGTAGAGCCTGGCACTTACAAGTAACTGGTTTACATTATCATGCAGTTCAGCACCCAGCCGGCTCCTTTCTTTTTCTTGGGCTTTAATGATTGCCCGGCGGCTGATAATTCTTTGCTTTTGCATTAATTATATTTCATTTTTAACCAGGCTTAATTTCTCCTGCACAAAAGAATGATACATTTTATGCGCCAATAAGCCCCTTACCAGGTGATCATGTGTCGAACAAAAATTTACATCGGCATCATAAGATAACGCCTGGTAAGGTGGCAACCATTCTTCGCTGACTTTTACAAAATATATGCTGTCGAGGTACACAGCCTTGCTCTCATAATATTCAACAAACACTTTATTCTTTTCGCAAAACCGCCAGTACCTTTTAAGCTCGTCCTTCCAATAAATAATTTGTTCCTCATGTCCTTCGGGCACAAACAATAGTACCTCTGCAAGCATCGTGTAATATTGTATCTGGCTGGTGAACTTTGGTTTTATAGTTCTGAAAAATTCAATTTCTCTTTTTTCATCTTCAAAGAATTCATTGTCAATATTTTTTTTCAGCAGTTCCCAATGTTTGCTTGCTATCCAAAAACAACTTTCAACCAGATCCGTTTTGTTTAACTGCTTGCTTTTTGCAGCAATCGCAGCCATCATTTCCTGGTATAGTTGTTCGTGTTCTATTTTCATAATCCATCGTGAGGTGGTTTAAGTAATTTTAAAATAAGGGGAAGTCTCCACTTCCCCTTTGCAACCAAAACTGACTGCCTTTTGATCAGTGCTTATGAGAAAACTAACGACTGCCACCCTTTCAATTCCCCCTTTTGGGGGCTGAGATGATGCCGGGTTGCCCCGGCCCTGACCTTCCCCCTCTCCTTTAGGAGAGGGTTGGGGTGAGGTACCATCAAAGTCAAAAAACAGGAGGAAGTAAAAACAACCTCCGAGATTGCTGTTTATACCACCAGCATGAGAAAAATTCTACTGTTCAAACTCTGTTTACAAAACATTCTTTATATACTACTTGAAAGGCCTTATCACTCTCCATCCATTTCTTCTCCTTCCAGTATAAATTTTGCTTCATCCAATACACTTGTAAATACTCCAGCCCTGTTAGGCATGATTGACACACTTTCTCTTAGCGTTTTTCTAAAATACTTTCCAAGTGGTAACTCCTGCAATCGGGCCATCCCTGGTCGATAGATTCTTCCTTCTGGCGCCGGGTACAACCACACTTTAAAATTGTCAAATGCCTTTACTCTATTCAGCGCAACTATATAGGATTTATGAATTCTGCAAAACAATTCCTTTGGTAAATACTGTTGCACTAATTCCATTCTGTTTAAAACTAGGTAAGTTTTACTTTCAGTCACTACTTGCATGTATGCTCGTCTTGCTCTCACAAAAATCAATTCGGAATAATTTACTTTTTCATACTTCCCATCACAACGAACAAAAAAGAATCCTTGCATATGCTAAACCTTAGAAATAGTTAACAGCAGAAACACTATACGCATTTGTTCCTGTTGTAGTTCCTTGTAACCCTTTAATGATTAGAGCAACATTTTTAAACCGGTTAGTACCAGTAGCGCTGAAAGTAAAACTTGCCAACAGTGCATCAGTTACAGCATCTCTTACCTGAAACGAATAATTAGTAGTGGCAAGTTTGGCTGTGTACGCTTTCCATGTACTGATGCTTTTATAAGGAAGATTATCTACTTCGTTTACTGTAGCACCATTTATTTTAACTTTTATTGGCACACTGTTAGGAGAAAGATTTACAAACCTTACATTTACCACACTGTCAGATGAAGGCTGGATTACATCCTGCCTAATAAAGGGAAAGTTTGTTTCTTCCACCAGGAAGTTTTCTATAGTGGGAGTCTGGCCAACAAGATACATGCTGTAAACTTGGCCTTGAAAATTGATAGTACTATTTACAAGCGAAGCTGTACTATCGCTCGCTTTCACTATTAGAACAGGTGTTGAAGTCCTTGGCACATAGTTTAATTGGCCGGCACCATAGGCTATTTGCGTAATTGTGGAGAAGGCTATGTTGCCACCACTGGTGTTTACTTTTACGCCGGGTATATCTACTGCAGCATTGATTACATTGACAGTGCTGGTTAGTTTAATTTCCTGGCTGTCTTTTTTACAGGCTGTAAACAGCGATGCAGAAAATGCGATTGTTATTAATCGAAATAACTTATTCATTTTTTTGAGTTTTAGTGATTATTATTTTGCCTCTAACGCCCTATTTATTGTTTCTATTAATTTCTTTGCACCGCCGTTCCTCAACTCTCCAATATCATTACTGAATATTTTTCCATCTCTGTCTATCAATAATGGCCGGGGATAACTATTTATTTTATAGTTTTTGATAACAGGATGGTCGCTGCCGGTGCCGCCGGTGTACAGGTTTACAATATGGGAACCAGTATATTTACCGCTGTTGATACCATCCAGCCATTTCTGTTTATTTATATCTATACTGACTGTTATGAATACAACATCCTTATTATTACTAAAATATTCTTCAGTTTTGGAAACTACTTCATCATAATAATGCACACAGCCACCACATCCGTTAAACCAAAAATCAATAAATACCACCCTGCCTTTAAAGTTTTCTAGCATTACAATTTGCTCAGTTGTATCGGGCAATGAAAAATTATATGCCACTTTGCCTTTTGCATTTTGCGCAGCAAATAGTTCCAGTTCCGCCAGACAGTAGTCAGCTTTTATAACACGTAATGCATCATCCACTAGCGGTTCCAATGCATTAGACCAGCCTTGTATAATGAGGAAAAAACTAAGTGCCTTGTCTCTTAGTTCACCTTTGTAGTCATTCTTTATTTGCTGGTATATTTCCAAGAGGGGAGCGTTTTTTGCCTTTCTTGTGTTGCCTGTAAGTTTTCCAATTGACTCCTTGTCCACAACATACTTGAAATAATGAGCCGAAATTATTTTTCCATCCTTAGTAAAAAAACGTTCTAGTTGTGCCACTCTTTTTTTATAATTAATAATAATTTCGGTTTTCGCACTTCTATAAGTTTTGGAAAACATAAATGCATCCAATTGAAGCCGTGCAAGTCTTTCAACCTCTATTAAGGCAAAATAATCGGCTAATAATACATTATATGCCGCTGCACTCATCTTAGCTTTGTATTTTGCTAATACTTCCTTTACGGCGGCCTGTTGTACATCATAGCGGGTATTACGGAGAAATATTCCATTGCTATCAATCACTTTATAATCACCCCTTGCATCAGTTATTGCTTTGTCTGCATTGTATTTACAATTGTATTTAGCTGCGCCTATACCTATAAAGTAGAGTAAGTAATCAGTTTGCCTTTTTTCAAATTCCTTTTCACTAACACTTTTCTCCATTCGCACCGTTATATCATCTCCCGGCTCTGCCAGGAAGAGATTGAATATGTACTGTGGGCTGTTGTGAGAACCGCGGTTCTTAAACAGGCTTATGTACAATGATCTTTTTATATCCCTCAATTCAAAATCCCATTCTCCTTTGCTACTGATCGTTACACTTTTTACTGTAGCCGGTAAAAATCTGTTATCTAGTGGATGTGCATAATAAACTAGGTGAAAACTATCTGTAGCTGTCGCATCTCTTGACTGTATTTTTATTTTTATGGTTTTGTTGCTTTGAGCATATATACTATTACAATTAAGGCTAATAATAGTGACAATTGAGGGTAAAAGGATAAGCCGGATTGCTTTATTCATTGGTTGTTTTTAATTATTTTGTATTAGTCATTGACTGTCATTCCAGACTTTGAGCGAGAATGTTTCATCCACTAATTCGAATTTAATTACACTTCTATGTGCCCAATTCTCGCTGAATCAGATCTTCACTAAAATTTTTCTTTTGTATTTTATTCTTACATTACTAAGAAATATTTCGGCGCTAATGCTTAGCTTACTTTTATAACTATCTCGGGTTTTGCTGTATTCCACTCAGCCGAATTTCACTATCCGGAATGGGATAAGTATATTTTTTATCATTTGGAGGCAATGTATAAGTCAGTCCATTTAAAACTCTTGTAAGCGTAATCGCAAATCTGGGGTCTTGGTTGAGCCTGCGCAAATCTATCCATCTGATCCCCCGGAAAATCAATTCTTTTCTTCTTTCGATTAATATCTTACGTAGAGCGTCTTCAGCATCAGTTGCTGTTACAGGTGTAAAAGCAGGTATAGAATTATTTTTCCATCTCTTGATAAGTAATGCATTTAAGTCAACTAATGCTGCATCCTTATTACCAGTACGAGCGTAACATTCAGCCCTAGTTAAATACATCTCGTCCACTGCTGGACCACTAAAGGTTCTTGTAGCAACGGCAGAATACCCACCCTTGATTGACCAAGTAGCAGGTATAGTAGAGGTATTTTTGAGAAAAAAAACTGTTTTGCGATAATCATTACTATCATAGGAATTATATAAGGTCGAATCAATTTTGGTAGTATTTTGTCTTATTACCAAATTTGCAGTTGTTAATACATAACACGGATACAGTACTTCTACCAAATCATTTGGTGGTGCAAATGTATTAAATGGATTGCTTGAAGTAGAACTCAAAGAATTATAATTAAAAAGAGTGCTATTAATTTTTAATGAACTATCTGCATAAACCCCTGCTTTGGTATAATCTTGCATAACTAAATAAGCTCGTGCTAGCATAGCAAAAGCAGCAGCTTTCGATGGATGACTTCTTGGAGTTGTTGTATTTGGAAGAAAATTTATTGATTGCACGAGATCATTAATAATTTGATTATATACAGCCTGGACATTTGATCTAACAGCTATATCAGCTAAATTAGCTGTTAGCTTTAAAGGTATTCCCAAATCCGTATTGGCCGTAGATGGCCTAAATGGTTGTCCAAACATTTCTTCTAAAAAGTAATGCGAAATAGCACGCAAAAAAAATGCATGACCTTTGATAATATTTCTTTTATCTTCATCAGCTTGAGAATAGACTTTAAAATCTTCTAATCCTTCAATAACAACATTTGAATAATAAATCACACCATAAGGTCTATCCCAGTCACCAGTATTTCCTCCTTGCCAAATGTCACTTGCCCATATGTAGGCATTTTGTGATGATGGAGCAATAGATTGATAATTCCCAAAGGCCAGGTAATAGTCATCACAGGCTAGATCAGTACCTGGAGTAGAATTATCTACTATTATATCTGAATTATCTAATAAGGCTTGGAAGTCATTTAAAGAGGTTGGTACTTTCAACTTAATATCTGGTTTTTTATCCAGAAATTTTTTACAAGAAATTAAGGTACTAAGTACGAAGATGGTTAATAAATATATAATTATTTTTTTCATGCTTTTAAATTTTGATGTTAAGTTAATTTCACAATATTCCTGTAAAGGATTTTAAAAATTAATATTTAATCCTGCTGTTATAGTTTTTCCTGGTAGACCAGATGTGAAGCTATTATTGAGAATATAATCAGGATCTGCTCCTACTTTATTAGCTTTCCATATTATTCCAAGATTAGACATATAGATATATAATTCAACGTTTTGAAATGGAAATCTTTTAAACCGTTGTTTATTTAAAACATAACTTATCCTGATATCTTGTAGCCGGATATGATCCCCTTTTTCTATGAGTATTTCTGAAAAATTGTAAAATTCATCTCTGCGAGCTGTCGTTCCGCTATTTGCTGGATAAACTAATGAAGGCACATTGGTAAAAACCTCATCACCAGGTTTCTGCCACCTCTTTTCATAGTCTGAATTACCTTTATCTGATCCACCAGAAAACAGGTTACTGTAATTAATAGAACTTCGTCTAAAATAATATCCAAACTTATAACTAACATTAAAAGAGAAAGAGAATGCTTTCCATGTAATGGTATTAAGTAAACTTCCAAAAAGTGTTGGAGTTGTTGGTCCCTTATAAGTAAGATCGTTCAAATTAGTAGAAGCTATTATTTTTGTATATTCCTTACTTACTTGACCATTTAGGTAACCTAGTGGGTCGCCCGTCAAAGGATCTAGGCCTGCCCATTTATAAACATAGAGCGCACTAACTGGATTTCCAACTATTGGATTTTCTGATCCCCCAACATAACGTCCAATATTTTCGATTGGCAGTTTGTAATCTGATACCCAATCTTTAGCATGGCTAAACAACAAAATAGTATTCCACCCTAATTTTCCTTTAAGATTCTCAGTTGCTAAAGAAATATCAAATCCACTTCCCTTAATATTAGCCGAATTTGCTTTAGTACTAGTAAGTCCAGTCGAACCGGCTAATTCCTTATTTCCTAATAGGTCAGTTCCCTTTTTTCTATAATACTCTATACTACCTGAAACACGCTTATTTTTAAGTGAAAAAATCAACCCTATATTAAACTGCCCAACTTTTTCCCATCTTAAATCAGGATTAGGAGGATTTCGCACTTGTGCGTATACTTGCCTCCATCTAGTCGGTGTACCACCATATAGTAAAGTTAACAATGCTGCTGTAGTATTATCAACATTTCCCTGATAGCCATATGAAGCTCTTAATTTTAAATTTGAAAGAAAGTTGACATGATAAAAAGATTCTTTATCAATATCCCAGCTTGCCCCAACTGCCCATAATGGTTTCCATTTATTATTTGTACTAGTACCAAAAATGTTAGATCCATCCCTTCTTCCACTTGCTGAAAAAGTATATCTGTCTTTATAGATATATGCTGCATTTCCATAAAATGAGACTTGGCGATTACTTATCTCGCTGAAATCACCACCAAAGGAAGGTATGTAACTTGGATTGCCTGTAATAAAATTTGGGTAAGTTGTAACATAGTCTACTGGTGCACTGATACCGAGTTCTTCATTATAACCATAATAACGATAGGAACTAAATTTTGTCTCCTGCACTCCAGCTTCTGCACCTCCAATAACAGTTAATTGATGTTTATTATGCCATTTTGTTTTATAGTTTAGCTGCCCCCTTATATTTTGGGAAGTTGAAGTTGTACTAGTTAAATCTAGAATACTCCCTAATGGTAATGGTCTTGTCACTATCCCAGTGGTCCAATTAATTATACTGAACTGATTAATTAAATTACGAGTGAAGAAAGTTTGTTGGTTTTGTAAATTCCGTCCATCAATTACAGCTTTGGAATATTGGTACTTAATATCAACATCCAATCCTTTTACTGGTAATTTATACCTTATACCGGCATTTATCCTATAGTTGAAACTAGTAGTTTTATTATCTGCATATTCAATTTCTTTTAAAGGAAAATAAGTCCAATCTAATAGTTTACCAATACCTGCTGTATCAATATATCCTTTGCGATTCATATCCACACGAAGAGGATTACCATTTGAATCCGCTAACTGCTCATATGGATAATTAAAAGAATTTTGGACTGCAAAATTCTTTATTAATGACTGCGACCCAGATATTCCAGTCGTAATTTCAAGTTTATGTTGTAACAAAGAATAAGTATTATTTGCGGTTAAGGATATTCTATTAAAGTCATTGGTATTGTTAAGATTATAATCGTACCCAAGTGATAGAAAATATTGTTGATTACTACCTCCACCGGTAAGATTTGCAGCATATTGCTGTCTTATAGGTTTTTGATAATAGTATTTAAGTAAATCATTTCGTATGTCTAATTTTTTTAATGAATTTAATTGTGATGCTGAATCAGCTTGGCTAATTTGGCCAGTTTTACGCTTTAATAATATCTCTACGACAGGTGATAAGGCTGGATAAACTGTCGAATTTATATCAGCATCATATTTCCCCCTTTTAAATAAAAAAGTTTCTATCTCAATATAATTCGAAGAGCTTAAAATAGGTGTAGAAAGCAAATCAGGTTTTTCTTGTATTGTAATATTACTATTAAAAGAAACCTTAGGCCGTAGATTATATCTTCCACTTTTAGTTGTAATAACAATTACTCCATTACCAGCTCTAGTACCCCAAATAGAAGCTGCGGCTGCATCTTTTAAAACAGTAATACTTTCGACATCATTGGGATTAATGCTACTAACGTCACCCTCAAAAGGAAAGTTATCAATGATTATTAAAGGTTGTTTATTCGCTAAAATCGTGCTGTATCCACGAATCACAAGATTACTACGTTGATCCTGGATGCCCTCAGAACTTTCTGAGCCAATTCGGAATAATAGTCCACTTGTGATTCCTTTGAGCCTTTCTAATATATTAGTAGACACACTGCGGTTTAATTGTTCATTTGTAATAACGACAACAGAACCTGTAATTTCATTAGGCTTTACTTTTTGGTAGCCGGTATTTGCTTCCACTGTTACCACATCACCAGTCGTTACTTTTGCTTTTACGTTAATTGCCAGGTCTGTTCTACCTGCAACTTTAATTTCATAGGTTTCAATATTTACAGCGCTAATTACCAGGGTTGCGTTACCATCAACACCGGTTAATGTAAACTCACCATTGGCATTTGTTGATGTTTGTTTGTTAGTTCCCTTCACTGTCACTATAGCACCTTCCACAGGTTGGCCATTATCATTTACTACCCGGCCTTTTATATCAATTGGAGGTAATGCTTCTTGCTTACTATTTTCTGTAAGCGGTGAGGCGACTTTCTGCCTTATGGCAATATACTTACCCGATATAGTGTAAGTAAGAGGTTGGTCCTTAAAAACAAGGTCAAGCACGCTTTCAAGTTTTTCATTGCTTACGGTTAGGTCAATTGTTTTTGCTTGTGCCAACTGTTCCTTGGCATACACAAAACTATAGCCGCTTTGTTTTTCAATTTCGGTAATAGTTTTCTCCAGGCTGGCGCTTTTTAGGGTTAGCGTAATTCTCTGGCCATAGCCTTTGGCGCTTACCTGTAAGGCAGCGACAAGAAGTAAGATTGCTGTCAGTTTCATAACCCTCAATATTTTATGGGTTAGTGCGCTTCCCCAGCTAGCGGAGCGGCAAATAGCAGTTAATTGCATAGCTTTGCAATGTTTGGTGATTAAATGAATGATTCCTCAACAGTTTTATTTATCGATCCCAATCGGCCAGGAATGTTCAAGCATTTCTGGCTTTTTGTTATTTAATAACTTCTATTTTATTTCCTTCGATTTTAAAATGTACCAGGTTCGTTAATTCCAATATTTTCAACAGCTCAGTTACCGGCTCATCTCTTGATATCTTGGCAACAAAAGATGATTTGATGTCCGCTTTATATTCCACCTCCACATTATACCATCTCGATAATTGTCGCATCATCACTTTAATGTCAACACCATCAAAATAAAATCTTCCGTTCTTCCAGGCCATCACTTCATTAAGATCTACTGCATTTAGAATTTTTACGTCATCCTGAGCCTGTCGAAGGGCAACCTGGGCCTGCTGTCCGGGTAGCAATAGGCCACTTGCCTTTCCTTTGCTAACCTTTACAGATCCTTCAAGCAATGTTATTTTGGTTGTGCCCTCATCGGAATAGCTATTTACATTGAAGTGTGTCCCCAGAACTTCTGTTATTACACCATTCGCATCAACGCTGAATGGAATCTTGCCTTGTCCCCCTTTAGGGGTTAGGGGTGCTACTTCAAAATATGCTTCACCGGTGATGCTTACATTTCTTTCATTACCAATAAATGCGACCGGGTAAGTAACTGAGGACCCGGCATTGAGCCATACATGAGAGCCATCAGCCAGGGTCATGTCAATTACTTTACTTCCACGTGGGTTGCTCAGGGTATTATAAACCATATCCTTGGTAGAGCCGTTGTAAATAATCTTGCCATCTAGTGTTTTTAAAACATTCACTCCATTTTGGGTAAGTACGGTAAGACTGTCAATAGGTACAATCTTACCGTCTGCCAAAGTAATTGTTGCCTTTGTATTGGCAGGAGCAGCAACATCATTTTTGAATCTTATTTCTTGTGGTTCAATTTTGGCGATATCCTTCGTATCATTAGTTTTCAAAAGAAAATATCCTCCGGACGCCAGCAGTAAAACAGCCGCTGCGGCCGCAACCTTTTTCCATAACTGGCGCACTTTTGATCCTTTTTGCTTAATGGCAGGGGCGGCTGCCAGGATTGAATGAATAATGTTCTCTGCTTTTTCTTCCTCCATATCTTCGGTGGCATTGGTACTATCCCATGCCTGCTGTAACAGGTCTTTTATATCCTCTTCATGTTTTGTAGATAGTATCATTACAGCCAGTTCCTGCTTTTCAGCTTCGGTGCAGGCTTTGGCTAAGTGTCGGTCAAATAAATATTGCAGTCTTGCGTTTGGCATTGATTAATTGTTTTGTCCGTAAAAGGATAAGGATTTTATAAGGAAAGAATAACGATTTGTTCATTCCTCTATAATAAGACAACTGGGAATGAAAAAGGTAGTAGATAAAAACAAACTTTTTTTTCGGACGGGCTAAACACCCAGGCAATAAATAACATAAAGGGCCACGGCATAGGGGCCGTATGAGTCGGAAATTTCTTTGCGCAGGCTATTCAGTGCATCCGTCAGGTGCTTTTTTACAGTCAATATAGAAATGTTCAGCCGCTGGGCGATCTCTTCCTGTTTCAAACCCTCTTCCCGGCTCATTCTGAAAACTTCTCTTTGTTGCGGGGTCAGCTTATTTATAGCATCGTTTATAAATTGTCTGATTTCTTTTCTCACAAGCTGATCATCCGGGTCGCTGCTTTCATAGCCGGCACCTTTTTCAAGTTCAGCCATTACAAGGGTTTCCTTCGCCATTCTTTTCATACCATTGTGGGCATGATTGTGAGCCATCCGGTTTAGGTAAGCATTGAGGTTTTGTATCTCGGGCAACTTCTCTCTTGTGGTCCAGAGTTTTAAAAATATGTCGTGTACAACATCCTCTGCACTTTCTTTCGAGTCGGTAATTTTTAAGATGTAGGAGTATAATTTGCTGCGGTAAGTATTGAACAACTGCCGGAAAGCAATTTCATTACCTTTCGAAACCTGCAACAGCAGGTCTCTTTCATTATATGGCAGTTTCTCAGGCAATTATAGCAGTTTTAGTAAAGCAGCTTAAAAGTATATAAAATGTAACAAACAATCCAAATCAATTCATAAATGAATGACTAAATTGATCTACAATAAGCTGCATTAACCCTGAGCGGAGTCGAAGGGCATGAGTTCATAAACCCGAGCGAAGTCGAGGAGTAGATAAACAAAAAAGAACAACATCATTCCTCCCTCCACATCCTTTCCAAACCATTTTCTTTCACCAGGTCAAAGAGCTCCAGTTCATCGTGTAATGTCAATCCGTCTTTAAATCTTAAATGAGAAACCTTCTGTTGCAGTAAAAGTTGAAGTGTCGTGTAACCTTTAGAAGATAGTAATGTTTTCAGATCACCACTTAAAGGCAAAGAGGCTATAGGCGCCTGCAACAATTCTGTGTGAGTTGTCATATAAATTTCAATACCGTAAAGATACGCATTTTTTGATATGGGGTAGTATTCTACACCAATAAATTTTGCTAACAACCTCACCTTGCGTGCATGACTACTAAAGAGAAGGCGCTGGCAAAGTTTGGTTCCAATCTGCGGAAATTGCGGGAGGGTCAGGGCATTAGTATTCATGAACTGTCCGCCCGGGCAGGTTTAGAATACTCTCAGGTCCAAAAAACTGAAAAAGGCCGGGTAAATCTTACTCTCACCACCATCTTAGCCCTCGCCGATGGCCTCGATGTTAGTCCGGATACATTACTGAAATACTAAAGGAATTGCTAGGTGTAACGTATAATTTGTTTGAAATTAGCTTGCGTTGAAATTAGAAGTTTTGTTTTCAAGGATTTTATATTCAAATGTTAGTTCGTCTATTCCGTCGCCCCTTGTCTTATCTTTTACTTCAATGACTTTTACCGCTGCGAAAAAGCCATTAATGTTTTCAAGGATCAAGATTTCATTCTTATTGATTGTTCTTGCTCTGGAACTTACATCATAAATGCTACCGTCCTTTATATCCTTTATATGATAATTGCCGTCGGCTATTGAAATTGTTTTGATCGTCCCTGGATCATTGTAGGCATGAATACTAGTGTTATCTGCTTTGCTCCATTTGGTTTCAAAAATCATTTCATTGTTACCAATCATAAACAACCCGTTATTATTAGTGTAGTTAAATATGGCAGTTCCCTCTAAGTCAGGATTGGCATTGAACTGTTCAATAAATTTAATATTGTCATTTGTGATCTCATTTCTTAAATCACGGGGGAAATAACTTATTTCTATTCCTGCTGCCTTTAATTTTTTACATCCGTTGTTGTAAATTTTGGGATTGGGATCAAGATTGCCAATAACTACATGCTTTATTCCTTTTTCAATTATCCATTCTGAACATGTCTTGTGATTTTTTCTGTCAGTACAAGGCTCCAGCGTTGTAAACAGAGTTGCACCTGATACATCCTGGCCTTTAAGAATTTTTTCAAACAAAGTATATTCAGCATGGTCGCCTGCTCCCATTTGGCCTCTGAAAGAAACACCTAATAGTTTTCCATCTTTTATGATTGAAGCACCTACTTTTGGACTTAATTTTCCTTCCTCTGAAATTGATTTTTTTGCGTTGTCAATTGCCAATCTCATGGCTTCCAAATTGCTTTCTTGTATTTCAGGAAATTCCATTTCACCTTTTGCCTCGACCATTTTTTTTAATTTGTTACTGAGAGTAAAGTCAGTTGCAGTTTCAATTTGAGAGAGAAGTTGTTCGCAAAAACTTACTGCTTTAGAAAGATTGTCTGTTTGAAATTCACAGGAAAAGTTCAGGAAAATGTAATCTCCGTCATCATCATAAGAGTCTAGTGTAATATCACCGACTTCTTTTGTTCGCTCTTCAATTGCTTTTTTCTTTGCTTCCATGTAAAGTTTAAATCCAATCTCGCCATCCCAAAATTTTCGTCTTCCGCTGTCTTCAAATGAAATCATTATTTTATCAGCATCCGACTTTCTGAATGTAAAGTCCGTGCCATTGATAACTGGAATATCATCGTATTCAGGAGAAGACTCAAAGGAATCACACACTTTAATTATTACATCGTCCCTTAGTTCCTTTGTTGGAAAATCTCTTAAGCTAAACTTAGTAATGAAAACCTCATAGAATGGCGGCTCTTCATCATTCGAATGAGCTTCAAATTCCAGATCGTCAATAATTATACTTATTACTGACCCATCAACAACATCACAATCATATTTAATATCCATTTAGCAAAGTTAATTTTTTACAATCAGTTTTCAGGAGTTATGTGTAAGGCAGCCAACATAGTTCAAATTAGCCTCTGTAGTTACGACTCAGTGTATTTTAGACTTTAGTATTGGCATTTGTGTGCTACAAATTTGCCTGCTTTTTTCTTTTCCATATTGTGTTTCAGTCACCTTGATTAAGCCTGTTAAGGTTTCCGAATTATTATTCTTACTCTTTTTGCCCTGTCTAAAACGATTCAAACCATGTCAGTCGAAATCCTCACCAAATCTGATCTACAGCAATTTAAAACAGACCTTTTTACCGAGCTCAAAGACCTCCTGGATAACATTACACCAGGAGCGCAAAAGAAGTGGCTTAAATCTTACGAAGTAAGAGAAATGCTCGGGATATCCCGTGGCACACTGCAGCACCTGAAGGACAGCCAACAACTTCATCCCACGTTGGTCGGCGGCCTTTTGTTTTACGAATACGATGAAATAGTAAAACTCATGCAGGGCAATAAAAGCCCTGAGCGAAGTCGAAGGGGTTGATGTCAGCACTCCGAGCGAAGTCGAGGAGTGATCTGTCATGCAGAGGTACGACCTGTCCCGATTATTTCGGGAAGCATCTCATCAGCAATTTCCAAATCTTCAAATCAGTGAATTATGTTTTCTCCATACCGTGGCCGCTGTCACACAAAAAAGCAAGCCAACTGTAAAACCAAACTTTCTGTTGCTGAGCGAAAGGCCCGGATAGCAAGAAAGAAATTAGAAAAGCTTTTCCCTGGATTGCCGTATCACTGGCTTGCCGGAAAGCATAAAAGCATTTACCAGCATTCTATAACCAAAAAAAGAATAGCTGTATGAACTATATCAGGCACCTCAATGCCTTCTTTTCCTTTGTTCGTAGTGATGATAGGCTCGCATGTTCTCATGTGAGCCTCTATTTAGCTTTGTTCCAATACTGGAACTTTAATCGCTTTCAGAATCCTTTCCCCGTGTATCGTGATAACCTGATGAATTTAAGTAAGATTGGTTCCAAAAACACTTATCACAAATGCATTAAAGAACTGCATGAGGCAAAATACATATACTATCAACCAACAGCATCCAAATTTCTACCCGTCAGGATCAGTGTTATCCGTTTGGATATCCAGGAAGAGTTACCTACCCGATACAAACAATTAGACCTTTTTGGAGATGAGAAAGGCAATCCTGCGTGTCCCAAAAATGATACTGATAGTGTACCGAATTTGGGACTAACCAGTACCGATTTTGATACCGGTACAGTCCCAAAAATGGGACACAATATAAAACCAAACTTTAAAAAAAATAAAACTGTGTATGACACACCCACAGAAAATTTTAAAAATGAAAATCCAGGAAAAGAAAATGGGAACCTGCATAGTGTCCCAAAACCGGTACACAACACTGAGCGAAGTCGAAGTGTAGTTAATCCAACCCTGAGCGAGGTCGAAGAGTGCTTTAGAGAAAACAATTACCCGGCAGACGAAGCAAGCAAATTCTTTCTGTACAATCAGGGCAAGGGCTGGATGATCACAGATAAACTAGCCATCAAAGATTGGAAGGCCCTGGTGCACAAATGGATGCTCAATCCTAAAAAGCTCGGCCACAAACAGGAGCCGGCGGTTCCAGTGCCGAACAACAATATTCAAAATCTTTACAAGTCATTCCTGGAAGGCAAAAAGATCTTCAAGTTCCTTACTACTGATCATTTCATCCAATTGAATCTTCAGTTAACTGAACAAATCATGCATGATGCCTGGCAGGAGAGAAAGAATCAACTCAGCGGAACCAATCAGTATAGCATTAATCAACTTTTGCAGGCTTATGAAGAAGGGAATAAGAATAGCCAACTGATTCAGCAGGACCAACCTAATCTGATAGCCTTGGCAAAACGTATTGCTGTCATACGGCATTTTCAGCAACAGCAACACGATGGTGCAACAAGTCTAAACATTGATCACAATAAAAATCAAGAAACATGAACATCAGAAATTACACATCCACGATTGAGGCAAGCCGCTCCATGGCACGAATTGAAGAACTACTGGTTGAGATTGGTGCAAGCAACGTCAACAAGCAGTACAAGGATAAGATTTGTACCGGTATAACCTTTCTCCTTTTCGATGCGCAGCTGCAGCAAACCTTACCCTTTCATCTAAAGGCACAGGTCGAAGAATGTACTATCATTCTTTGGAAAGACATTAAGCGCCCCCGGGCTGATACAGCCGAGCTGGTGCATAAGCAGGCCAATAGAACTGCATGGAAGATCCTTTCAGATTGGACAGAGATTCAATGCAGCATGATCCTGCTCGGCCAGGCAAAGCCATTGCAAATGTTCCTTCCATTTATGTACGACACCAAATCAGATGAAACCCTATTCGACAAAGTCACCTCCGGCAAGGTGAAACTGCTCCTGCCAGGCTAAAACAACCTTCTCACAAAAAATTAAACCAATGACCAAGATAAATATTAGTGACTTCTTCGATTACAACAGTAAAGCAGTCTATGAATTTTTATTCGTTCAAGGTGAAACTGAATATGAAATAATAATTCCCCGGGAATCCATTGCCGGCAAGGATGATAACTTTTGCATCGCTTCCGAATATGTCAATGCATCCTATGCCGGCCAGCGCCTGGCCGAAATAGCCGACACATTCGCTTATTTCGTACCCAGCGAATTCACTAAAAAGCCATTTCAGTTTGAATTAGCAATCACCGACTTGGAAAAACTGGCCGACACGCTATATTTCGTTATCCAGGGCTTTAACTTCAACGATACCAATGATACATTTATCACCTTTCAGGGTCTCGCTGCTGATTTCCTCAATGACGCATTTGATGATAAAATAGACTGCAAAAGTTGGGGACTATTGCATATTGCCAGTGATTATTTAAATAAAATGTAGGCTGAATTTGCGTATGATAATTTCTTTCATATTGGGGCAATTGCTCCAATAGTTTTATTTTTAGGTGCGACAATGTAAGTGTTAGCTATTATTTAATGAACATTCACACTACACAAGAAGAGTTTGACAATTTCCTACGTGAACTTGCTAGTTCGCAGGACTATCAATATAAGCTTTTGCGTCATGAGATAACTGAAGCAGTACAAGGCAGATCAATCTTTTATGATGGTTCTTTGCTTAATGTTCAAGGAGAAAGTTGGATACTCATAATTCATTCAGGAGCCCTGTTAGTATATGGAAACAATTGGTCTAAAAACCAGTTTGAAGAAATAAAAGAATCTTTTGACCTTACCAAGTTTACAAACTATTTAATGACTGGTGACTCAAGCCTGATAAAGGCTTTGTTAGAGTTTTATGAAATAAATAATTTCCAAATCGAAATGGAGCGCCTGTTTTATAAAACAACTTCAATAAATATTTTTGGTAGCAACGATTTAAGAATAATACCAGCTAACGAAAAAGACATAAATATATTGGCTGCAATGCTTCAGCAATATTACCACGAGGAATATGAAGGCGAGAATGACAAAACAATAGAAGATATGGTTTCAAGAGTTCGACAGTGTATTTTCAACGGAACTATGTTTGTCTTAGAAAATCTCAAGGGCGACATTTTAAGCTTTTGCACTATAATAGATCCGGACATTGGTATTTTTTTTACAAATACAGAGTTTAGAAAAAAGGGCTATGGAAAAATCATCTTGTCTTATTGTGCTGATTTGCTTTTGCAGCGTAATGCAGAAGTATATCTAATGACAGTCAAATCTAAAGTTGATTCAAATACTGCTTGTAGAGGGGTTGGGTTTGAACCATATTTCGAATATTCTTATATACGGATAAACAACAGCTAATAGAGCATTGCTACAATTGGTTAAGTATGCGATGAGACTTATAAAAGCAGCAATAGCCCCCCAATGACCCATTTTTAAACTGAAATTATTTTTTGTACTAGCTGTAAGGTATTAATAGCTAATGTCTTATGTGGCAAAAAGTAATTTAGTCAATAGGAATGAGTTAGTAAGCGATAATCATTCTTGTATGCGGCAATTATCGCAATTGTTTTATTTTTAGATGTGGTAGTACAAATGTTGTACGCAATTATTTCGCCCTTCATCCAAAACATTCACTATGAATAATTATGATTTGGAGTATTTACAAAATCTGATCGAAAATCAAATTGAGGAAAGCTTACATCTTGACTACAAAGCTTCAGGCGCGTTAGGAAAACAAAATGACAAAACATCAGAAATTTCAAAGGATGTTAGCGCAATGGCAAATTCAGATGGAGGTATACTAATATATGGAATAAAAGAAGATGAAAATAATAGGCATTTACCTGGAGAAATACAACCGGTTGAACGAAATGAATTTTCTAAAGAGTGGTTAGAGCAAATCATTCAAGACAAAATTCAGCCAAGACTAAATGGCGTTCAGATTTTTCCAATTCCTATAAACACTGAAGATGTAGTTTACGTAGTAGATATTCCAAAAAGCAATACTGCACATCAGGCGGCTGACAAAAAATATTATAAAAGATTTAATTTTCATTCCACTGCAATGGAAGACTATGAAATCCGGGATATTTTTAACCGACACAAAAATCCAGAAATAGTACTTGAATTCACATATCTCCATAAAAGCAATGCGTTGCAGGTTATTGCATTCAATCAAGGACCAGTACATGCCAAATATTTAAATGTAAAACTTCGATTACCAAATAAAATTGTAGTTGAACGACGACATAATAAAATCGCAAAAAATAATGTAATTGAAATTTCTGTAAATAATACTATCCTAGAAATGGTAGATCCACATGCCAGCATTGCCAGATATTGGCCGCCCAGGTATGAGCCTATTTTGCCACAAACAAGGTTTGAATTAATACAAATAGCACTACATAATCATCCACTTGACGCTGAGCATTTTCTACAGTGGGATGTTTTCTGTGATGATTCGAATCCCACTAGTGGCTCAATTAGATTAGCTGATATATTAATCTCATAACTGAGTACAATATCGGTTAGTCGCAAAATACAAGTATCAAAAATGATGTTAACGACCGGCTACAAAATATGTGGTACGTTGCAAATGCCTACTAAAAGATATTCACTCAGAAAATTACTTTTTATATCTCTAACGGGAGTTTTCAACTCACAAAGTGGATATGAAATAGCAATAGCATCTAAAAATCTGAACATTCATTCCTAAAAGCAAAAAGTCAAGAATAAGTCTTGACCTTTTACCGATCGGGGACACCCCAGTCCAAATGATTTTGGGATAAAAATGGAAAACTAAAGCTCTTACCTTGATTATGATAGTTTTTTGGCGAAATAGATTTATTTTAGCTGATAATCAACCAAATTGCTGCATTATGTTCGCAATCAACCCTAAAACAAACCAAATTGTTTCCATAGCCGAAACCCTGGGGAGAGATTTAAAATAACAAGCTGACGCGATAATGGACATACTTAATTTTCATAAAAAACTAATTGATAATTACAAGACCTATATACAGAGCTTCTTGAATATTAAGGATCCATCAATATTAAAATTCGTTGATAATGAAATTTCAAATAAAAAACTTTGGCCAGAACCTTTAGTTCAATTCAATCCAACATTTGAAAAAGGAAGACCATTAACAACTCTGGTTAACGAAGGACACCTACATAACGGAATCGATAAAATTTTCAGTGATCTCCCATTATATCGCCACCAGGAAGAAGCAATTCTTCTAGGAGCAAAAGGAAGAGAATTTATTGTTACTTCCGGAACAGGTTCAGGTAAATCGCTTACCTACATGGCAACAATTTTCAATCATGTTTTAAATCAAGGTGATTTTGCAATAAATAAAATTCAGGCGGTTGTTGTGTATCCGATGAATGCCTTAATCAATTCTCAATTCAAGGAAATTGAAAAGTTTAAAAAAAACTACGAAGAAAAATACAATAAACCATTCCCAATAACATTCGACCAATACACCGGGCAGGAAAGCAATGACCAAAAAGAAAAATTAAGATTAAATCCCCCGCACATCCTGCTCACAAACTATATGATGCTTGAATTGGTAATGACAAGAAGTGGTAGAGATGTTGAAATAAGAAAGAATTTCCTGGAAAATATCAGATACTTAGTTTTCGATGAATTGCATACATACCGTGGTCGTCAAGGTTCTGACGTATCAATTTTAATTAGGAGAATAAAATCAGCAGCAAGTAATCCAATTGCGTGTATTGGCACATCGGCTACAATGGTATCAGGTGAGGGAACCACACTTTTAGAGCAGAAAGAAAAAGTAGCAGAGGTTGCATCAACCATTTTTGGCACCGACATAAAATCGAATCAGGTAGTTAATGAATATTTAGTACGAAGTATCGGACTTGGCAAATCTCCAACGGAAGATGATTTAAAAAAAGCAATTGAAAAAGGAATTTCAGTTGAAGGCTCGGCAGATCAATTTGAACAACATGCAACAGCTAACTGGATTGAAGAACAGATTGCATTAGACATTAAAGAAGGAACATTAATACGGAGAAAACCAACCACTCTTTTAAGTATTGCTGAACAATTATCTGCGGCTGCTGAAATAGAAAAGGAAACTGCATTTAAACACTTGCAAAATCTTTTGGAGTGGGCAAATATTCTTAATACCAGTTCAGAAAAAAAGAAAAATTATCTACCTTACCGTATTCACCAATTCATTGCACAAACTGGCTCTGTCTATGCAACATTGGGAAATCAAAAGACGAGAGATTTATTTTTAGATGCTGGCCTTTATGCCGACAATAAAGAAACTAAACTATTTCCTCTCGTTTTTAGTCGTTCGTCAGGACAAGAATTTGCTTGTGTTAAACTACTGCCCAACGAATCCAAAATTATTCCCAGAGAGTTTTATGATATCATTGATGATGAGGATGAAATAGTAAGTGTTGAAGGGTATATTTTTATACAGCATGAGGAAGACGAGGAATTAATTTGGGATGCAGAAAGAGACGTTTCGGATCTGCCAGAAACATGGTTCGGCTCACTTCGTAAAGATGGAACAAGAAAACTAAAATCAGAAAGAGAAGCACGATTACCTCGCAAAATATACTTTGATAAGCAAGGCGATTTTTCTTTTCAGGAAGCAAAAAAATTTGAGGGATGGTTTATGCCTTCTCCACTTATGTTCGACCCAACCTCTGGAACTATTTACGATGCGCAAACAGCTGAATGGACTAAAGTGATGAAGCTTGGTGGAGAAGGTCGGAGCACTGCAACGACAGTTCTTTCTTTTGAAACGATTACGCAATTACAAGAATTTGGCGAAACCCCTGAAAAACAAAAGCTATTAAGCTTTACCGACAACAGACAAGATGCATCACTACAAGCCGGTCACTTTAATGACTTTGTAAAAGTTGGACAGTTAAGGGCTGCTATTGCAAATGCACTTGAAATTCATAATACGCTTGACTTTACAGATATTTCTGATAAAGTATTCGTTTGTTTAAATATTGGGCAAGACCAATTTGCAAAACAACCTGCAACATTCCCTGGCCCCAAAAAGGAAAATGAAGATGCTTTCAAAGACTTCATCATGTATCGTTTGTTACATGACTTAAGGAGAAGTTGGCGAGTAGTTTTACCTAATCTTGAACAATGTGGGTTACTCCAAATTGAGTATAAACATTTGGCTGAATCAATTCAAGACAATCAATTGTGGCAACCCAATGACTTGCTTTTTGCAATGACTCCTAATGAAAGGCAGGAATTCCTGCATCAAATATTTGATTTTTTCAGAAAATCTTATGCATTGAGTTTTTCAATGCTGGAAGCTGGGGTAATTACTTCAAACGCAAAGAGAATTAAAGAAAAACTAAAGACTCCATGGACGCTCGATGAGAATGAAAAGCTTGAAGTGCCTTCACATATTCGTTTGGAAAAACTGTCCACCACTGCTTTAAATCTTTATACGGAAAGTGGCGGATTACAAAGTGTTTTCGGTCGTTACTTAAGAAAAAAAGCAGCACAGCACGGAATCGATATCAAAGGCAAACAAATCTATAATGACTTTACCTATAAACTGCTTGAGTTTTTGAGTGACGCCGGCTGGCTCACCAAAAGGCCGGCTAAAACAGCTAACAACGAGCCGATAAATATTTTTCAATTAAAAGTGGATAATATTTTATGGCATAAAGGCGATGGTAAAACACTTATTCCAGACCTTATAAAAAACCGTTCTTATAAACCATTAAAACAAGAGCCAAATAAATACTTCCAACGATTCTATCAAACAAACTTTCATGACATTAAACCGATTGAAGGCCGTGAACATACAGGACAAATAAATAGTGAAAAAAGAAAACAGAGAGAGGAAGAATTCAGAGCCGGAAAAATTGGAGCCTTATTTTGTTCTCCTACAATGGAGCTAGGTATCGACATTTCAGACCTTTCCATTGTTCACATGAGGAATGTTCCTCCCTCACCTTCAAACTATGCACAACGAAGCGGACGGGCAGGACGAAGCGGCCAGGCTGCTTTAGTGATTGTGTACTGCTCCAACTTTAGTGCACACGATCGGCACTATTTCAAACATGCTACTCAAATGGTGGCCGGTATTGTTACTGCACCAAGAATTGACTTAATCAATCAGGAGCTTTTACTAAGCCATCTTAATGCATCTATTTTAACAAGGCGTTCACTGAGTTCATTAAATGATTCTTTAGGTGATATTGTTGATACAACAAATATTGATACACTTTCTTTAAAGCAGGAAATTATTGACACATTGAAAATTAGCGAGGAAGAGAAATCGATTATCCTCGCTAATTATAAAAAAGTAATTGACGACTCTTATTTTAAGAAAGAGCTTAGTAAAAGGCAACCTTCCTGGTTCACTGATAATTGGATAAAGCTAAACATCGATGATTTTGAGAACTCATTTGACCGTTCTTTAGCCCGTTGGCGTAAACTCTATAGGGCAGCACAGAATCAAATCAAAGCAGCTACTTCAATAATTGAAAATAGAATTTATGCTGACAATCATGAGAAGAAGAGAGATGCTTATAAAAGCTTAAAACAGGCTGAAAGACAAAGAGATTTGTTATTAAACGATCCTGGTGGAAAAGGGCAAAATACAAATAAAGACCAATCAGAGTTTTACCCTTATCGCTATTTAGCTGCAGAAGGCTTCCTGCCTGGTTATGGTTTTACAAGACTACCCATTCGATCTTTTATGGAAAGTGAAGATGGAGGCGGTGAATTTATTTCAAGGCCCAGATTTCTTGCTTTGAGTGAGTTTGGCCCTCGTAATGTTATTTATCATGATGGTGCTAAATATCGTGTTGATCGGATGATTTTAACAGAGGCTGAGCTAAAATTAGAGAACGGTAAAATTTGTCCAAAGACGGGTTACTTTCTTTACGATAAACAATATGGTTACGAAGTTGACCCAATCATAAACGAAACGTTGGAACTGGACACCAAAAAGCATGTACACACTACGCTGATTGAAATGGCAGAGACAAGGGCTTATGAATTGCAAAGAATTACCTGCCAGGAAGAGGAACGAACAAAAAAAGGATACGATATTCAAACTTATTTCGCAGTGGATGGTGGCTTTGAAAATACACTGGAAGGGATCGTAAGTGTATCAAATGACAAGCTACTGCACATTCATTATTTGCCAACCTGCAGAATTTTTAAACTAAACCTGAAATGGCGGTCTTCTACAGAATATGGATTTACAATCAACCTCAACACCGGCAATTGGCAAAGTAAAAAGCAGAAGGAGGAAAACGGTGAAAAAGACGAAATAAAAGATGTAAAACTTTTTACATCCGATACAGCCAATGCATTATACATACAACCTATTAAAACGCTTGGCTTGAAGGGGGGTGGCAACGGAGTAATAACTTTAATGTTTGCCATTAAACGTGCAATTGAAAATCACTTCCAGGTTGAATCCAATGAAATCGGAGCCACCATAATGGGTGAAGAAGAAGCGCCAAATATTTTTATTTATGAAGCCGCAGAAGGCAGTTTAGGAGTATTATCTCAAATAGTAGATAATCCATTATTGTATAAGGCCATTATGGAGGAAGCATATAAAGTATGCTTTTATAGAAATGGGATTGAAGAAGAAGGAGATGTTTTACCTGCTACCTATGATGATTTGTTAAGTTACTACAACCAGTTTTATCATCAGCAAATTGACCGTAATTTGGTAAGGGATGCATTGGGAAACCTAAAAGAATCAAAGGTTGAAATTAGAAGTAATAAAGCTTTTAGCAACTATGAGGAACAATATCAATTTATGCAGGCATCAAGAGATCCCAACAGCACTACAGAAGATAAGTTTCTGAAATATTTATATCAAAACAACCTGAAACTTCCGGATGAAGTGCAGCCAAAGGTGGATGCAATGTTTGTTCGTCCGGATTTTTACTATAAACCCAATGTTTTTATTTTCTGCGACGGAACGCCACATGATGATGTAAACATAAAAAAAGATGATACGGGAAAAAGAAATGCTTTAAAAAATGCAGGTTATCAGGTATTGTCTTGGTATTACAAAGATTCATTGGAGGATTTTATGATAAAACGACCCGACCTTTTTAAAAAAGTAAAGTAAACTGATGACATTCGATTTTAAACCCGGCAGTTTAGTTACCCTTCGCAACAGGCCCTGGGTGGTACTTCCTTCAGAAGATACAGACCTTTTATTATTGAAACCACTTGGAGGTTCTGATGATGAAATCACTGGCATATTCAAGCCATTGACAAATGAAGCTGACAAGCCCCAAACTTACGATTTCATTAAACCCACTGATAAAGATTTAGGAGATTTCACTTCCGCCAAACTTTTATACAATTCGGCACGTCTTTCCTTTCGAAATGCTGCCGGTCCGTTTCGCTGTTTAGGTAAACTTTCCTTCCGTCCCCGTTCTTACCAAATGGTACCATTGATAATGGCATTAAAACAGGATACAACAAGGCTACTTATTGCTGATGACGTGGGTGTGGGTAAAACAATTGAAGCTTTATTAGTTGCGAAGGAATTGTATGAAAGAAAGGCGATCAAACGATTTGCCATTGTTTGTTTACCTCACCTTTGCGATCAATGGCAGGATGAATTGAAAAATAAATTTGGTGTAGAAGCTGTCATCATACGAGGCGGAACAGCAACTTCATTGGAAAGACAAATCAGAACACACGAAAATATTTTCCGGGCCTTCCCCTTTCAAATCATCTCCATAGATTATATAAAATCCGGTAACAAACGCCAGGTATTTATTGACCATTGCCCTGAATTAATAATTGTTGATGAAGCGCATACCTGTTCCAAGCCTGCCGGCGCTAATAATTCTCAGCAACTCCGTTATCACTTACTACATGATATTGCTAAAAAAGAAAAACAACATTTGCTACTACTTACTGCAACACCACATAGCGGTAAACAGGCAGAGTTTCAATCAATATTAGGTCTTTTAAAACCCGAGTTTGAAAAAATTGACATCATTACTTCCACCGAACAGGAAAGAAAAGAAATAGCCAAATATTTCATTCAAAGACGCAGAAGTGATGTGCTAAAATGGTTAGATGAAGAAACGAAGTTTCCGGAGCGCAATTCTATTGATAAAGATTTTGAAATTGGCAAAGCTTATGCCGGGGTATTCAACGATATTTTATCTTACGCCAGAGAAATAGTAGCTCAAAATGCAGGGGACGGTAGAAAGCAACGCTACAATTATTGGGATGCCCTGGCCTTGCTTCGGGGCGTAATGAGCAGTCCGGCCGCTGGTATTTCCATGCTGATAAAAAAAGCACAAAAGAAAAAAATAACAGACGAAGAAGATGAATTGGTAGGTACCGAGGCAGAAAGCGAAAGTGTGATGGACAATGATTTTTCTACTGATGATAACCTTCCATTATCGGTTTTGGCAAAAGCTACTCTTGTAAATGATTCAGAATCTAAACGTTTGTTAAGCTATGCCAAAAGAATGGAAAGTTTGTATGGTATTGAACATGACCAAAAAGCCAAAGAAGCATTAATACAGGTTAAAACCTACATCGAAAGAGGCTACAATCCCATTGTCTTTTGCCGTTACATACAAACTGCAAATTATTTAGGTGATATTTTTAGAGAAGCTTTAAAGGGGAAAAATTTTAAGAACCTGCATATAGAAGTAATTACCAGCGAACTGAATGATGAACTTCGTAGGGAAAAAATTGAAGTGATGAATAAGTCTGAGAGACGTTTATTAATCGCTACTGACTGTTTGAGTGAAGGAATAAATTTACAGGAAGGGTTCAATGCATTGCTGCATTATGATCTACCCTGGAATCCAAACCGCCTGGAGCAACGGGAAGGCCGTATTGATCGTTTTGGACAACAAGCCGATACTGTACAAGTGGCACTCTTATATGGCAGCAATAACCCTATTGATGGCGTTGTTTTGGAAGTGTTGCTTCGTAAGGCCAGGGAAATCAGAAGATCAACAGGAATCTCAGTTCCTTTTCCCGAAAATAGTGCTTCAGTAATGGAAGCAGTTACCAATGCTATACTTTTAAAACCATCTGTTTCTATTAAACAGGTTACCCAGCAGCTTTCCATCTTTGAAGCAGAAGAAATTGAAGCAGAAAAAAATAGGGTAGCTAAAGCCTTTGAAGAAGCCGAAAAAAGGGAAACAGTTTCCCGTAGCATATTTGCTCAAAATGCAATTAAAGCAAATGAAATAGAAGCCGATCTCAAAGAAGTGGATGAAGCCATTGGTGATGTTAAAGCAGTGGAACAATTTGTAATTGATGCTTTGGGTTTTATGAATGTTCAGGTGGATGCAAAAAAAGAGGGGTATAAAATTTATGCAACTAATATTCCACAACGCCTCAGGGAATTGCTTACGGATAAAAATGATATCCAGGTTTCTTTCAAATCTCCAACTCCTTCAGGCTATAAATACATTGGAAGAAACCATCCTTTTGTAGAACACCTGTCTCAATATATTATAAACAATGCTCTACATGGCGTACATAATAGTGCTGCTCGTGCAGCAGTATTACGAACAGCCAATGTAAAACAAAAAACAGTATTGTTTCAATTAAGGGTTCGGAATGTAATAGCTGAGCAACCGGGCAATAAAGAAATAGTAGCAGAAGAAATGTGGCTTTGGGGATATGAAGGGGAAGTAAATCAAAAGCACTTTCTTTCAAAAGCAGCAGCATTGAATGTATTGATGAGTGCTAAAGCCACTCAAAATATTGAAGAAACGGAAAAAGCCTATTGGCTGAATGAGGAAATGCAATGGGTAAAAGATGAAACATTATTCAGACATCAAACCGATCCAGTGGCTTTAGAAAGAGCACAACATTTGGTGGAAAGCCATACCCGGTTTAAAAAGGTAGTCAGTGGCAATAAATATAAAGTGGTAGAGCCTGTGCTGCCAATGGATGTTTTGGGTGTTTATATTTTATTACCAGAAGTAAAGTAGAACAAAAATGAAGTACACTTGCATCAACATACAAGGCAACCTGATTTCGGAAGAGATTCTGCAAAAAATAGAAAAAGCAGAAGCCCAGGGACAGTTGGCAACCGACTTTGGATTAGAACCCGGCTCCAATATTCGCAACGAAATAGAATATGCCTGGAGCCGTATTAAATTAGACTGGAAACATTTTAGCGATAAAAGCCAAAACTTACCTGCGAGTGATCCTTATGGCACTACTTTAAGCCGTAAATGGATGGAGCAATTTTTAAGTTCCATCGGCTTTGATTTGTTCCGCCCAAAGTCTGGATTACAAGGCGATAACAACCAATCCTACACAATAAGTCATACTGCGGAGAACTTAGACCATCTCCCTGTTCATATTGTGGGCTTTACAGAACCCAGCTATCATGATAAAAATACTCTGGATATTAAAACCAGTGGCGGTACTTCAAAATTTTCACCACATGGTACCATGCAGGAATACCTTAATGTTACAGAGAATATTTATGGCATAGCTACCAATGGTTTGTTCTTGCGTTTAATTCGTGACAGTGGCCGTCTCATTAAACTCACCTATGTAGAGTTTGACATCAAGAGGATGATGGACGAAGATAAATACAGTGAGTTTAACTTGCTGTATCGTTTATTGCATGCTTCCCGTTTCCCCAGGAACAAAACAGAAGCCGATCAATGCTTATTAGAGAAATACTACCAAGACAGCATTGAAACGGGCAATCGCATTCGTGATGGGTTAAGCCTGGCTGTTAAAGAATCTTTAGTGGCTTTAGGTAAGGGATTTTTGCAACATGAACATAACACAGTCCTGAGAGAAAAAATACAAGCTGGAACTTTATCACCAAAAGATTATTACCGCCAGTTGTTACGCATCATTTATCGCTTTTTATTTTTGATGGTAACTGAAGAACGGGATTTGATCTACGACCCTGAAGATAAAAGTGAAGCTACACAGCGTCTCAAAAAATACTACCTGCAGTTTTACAGCATTGCCCGTTTACGCAAACTATCCGAAAGCCACTATGTGTATGAAGTACAATTCAACGATTTATGGCAGGGCTTGGTAAATACTTTTCTTTTATTTGAAGGAGTAAGTAATGGGAAAAAATTAGGCATACAGCCTTTAAATGGTGATTTGTTCAGCTACGATGCCATTGCAGATCTGCAAGGCAGTCTTATCAACAACAGGCTATTATTAGAATGTGTAAAAAATCTCAATGAGTTTAGAGATGAAAACAAAAACCTAGTCGCTATTAATTATCGTTCATTGGATGTGGAAGAATTAGGTTCTGTATATGAAGGATTATTAGAACTACATCCGGTTATTGAAAACTTAGAAGCTACAAATCCAGTACATATAAACTTTACTTTCCACGAAGGTACCGACCGTAAAACCACAGGCTCTTATTACACAAGGCCGGAACTGGTAAACGAGCTCATTAAATCGGCGCTGATTCCTGTTATTGAAGAACGATTAAAAGAACATACTGGAAACTCAGCAGCACAGGCCAAAGCTTTATTAAAACTAAAAGTTTGTGATGCAGCAGCAGGAAGTGGTCACATGTTATTGGCAGCCGCCCGTACCATTGCTTGGTACCTTGCAAGGGTGCAAAGCGGCGAGGAGAATCCTCCTCCATCAGTTTACCGGAAATGTTTACGCGAAGTTATACAGCATTGCATTTATGCAGTGGATTATAACCCTGATGCAGTAGAATTGTGCAAACTGGCTTTATGGCTTGAAGGACATAACAGCGGCAAACCACTTAGTTTCTTAGATCATAAGATACGAAATGGGAACAGCCTAGTGGGTGTAACTGATTTAACTGTATTGGAAAAACCATTACCCGATGAGGCATTTAACCCGGTAACTGGTGATGACAAAGAAGTATGTAAAGAATTAAAAAAACGAAATGCAGCATATCGAAAAACTAAACAAATCGATTTGTTTTCTGCGCAAGGGCAACAAATAAAAAAGGATAAGGAGGCACTAAATATTACTTATGCCGAAATGGAATTGATAGAGCAAGATACAGTTGAGGCAGTGCAAGAAGTAAAAAAACGTTTTAGTAAAGTACGCACCAGTGTTTTTCATGAAGAGCAGGCCTGTAATATATGGACGGCAGCTTTTTTTAAAAACTACACCGATATCGAAGATCCAACTAACCCTAGCTCTGAAAAATTATACCAATACTTTTTTGCGCCAACGCAGTATGGCCGTTTAGTTGGGTCAGCTACAGAATTAGCAATTAAACATAAATTTTTTCACTGGCCCTTAGAGTTTCCGGATGTTTTTGAACAAGGAGGTTTTGATGTGATGTTGGGAAATCCACCTTGGGAAAAAATTCAACCCGAAGAAAAAAGTTTTTTTCAAGGGAAGAATAATGATATTACAAGTTCAAAAGGGAAAAACAGAAAAAATCAAATCGAAGATTTAATTAAGACTGATTTGAATCTTTTTAATGACTGGAATATTTACAAAAGCGAAATAGAAAAGTTAAGCAAATTCATAAAAAATTCAAGTCAGTATTCTTTGTCTTCAAAAGGTAATCTGAATACTTATTCACTATTCTTGAACAAAGTCATTTTTAGTACAAATCAAAGAGGAAAAAGTGGATTAATTGTTCCCTCTGGTTTCTCAACTGATGATATGTCAAAAATTTTATTTCAATATTTAATTGCCAACAATTTGATTGATAGCATTTACGATTTTGAAAATAAAAATTTATTTTTTGAAGCAGAACGAAATCTTCGATTTTCATTAGTTACAATTTCTAAAAAGAAAATAAAGACTGAAGTAAAGTTGGCTTTTGGCTTAACAAGAACCGAAGAGCTTCAAAATCCAAATAAAATTTATTTTTTGAATAAAGAAGACTTTGCTCTCTTGAATCCAAATACATTTACATGTCCTGTCTTTAATCATCAAAAGGATTTGGATTTAGTTAAATCAATTTATAGAAGCAGTGAAATACTTATCAAGGAAAGCTTGGATGAAATTGAAGAATTAAACCCTTGGAATGTAGATTTGTATTGTGAAGGTTTCAATATGACTAGAGCGCACCATCTATTCAAAAGTGAAGAAGAATTAATTTCTTTAAATTTCGAGTTAAATGGCAAAAATGAGTTTATTAATAACACAGGAAAATTTGTGCCTGTTTTTGAATCGAAAGTGATTAATCTTTTAAATCATAGGTATGCTTCTTTCGATGGGGTACCCAAAAATGTTAGATTTAATACAAAGGCTCAACCTAATCATTCTACTTACGAACAACTAAGTGATCCAACCTATACTATTAAGCCACGATATTGGGTAAAAGAAACAGATTTAGCAAAAGCATTCGAAAAGAAAACAAATTATAAATGGCTTTTTGGTTTTAGGAATATTTGCAGAGGCCTAACAGATTATAGAACTGGAATATTCTCCTTGATTCCATATACTGCAGCAGGCAACTCTATAACTTTAATCTTCAATAGAAATGTAGATTTTACTAAGGCTATAATGCTTATAGGAAATTTTACTTCCATTGTTTTTGATTATGTTTTAAGGCAAAAACTAGGTGGATCAAATTTGAATTTCTTTATTATAAAACAATTGCCAGTTATTATCCCTAGTAAATATAATAGCCAGTACAAAAAATATATTACTCCCAGATTAATAGAATTAGTCTATCCCTCCTGGGATATAAAATATTTTGCCGATGATGTATGGAATGAAGCCGATGATGATTTAAAAAAAGTCATTCAGAAACAATGGGAAGAAAATAAATCAGCTACAGGTGGCCATGAATGGGCTCCACCGGAGTGGTATGAGATAGATGAAGCTGGTTGTCCTTTACCTCCCTTTAAATGGGATGAAGACCGGAGGGCAATTCTAAAAGCAGAACTCGATGCCATTTACGCCAAACTCTACGGCCTCAGTACCGAGGAACTCCGCTATATTTTAGATCCCCAAGATATGTATGGCTCAGATTTCCCTGGAGAAACTTTTCGGGTACTCAAGGAAAAGGAAATCAGGTTGTATGGGGAATATAGAACGAGGAGGTTAGTGCTGGAGGCGTGGGAAAGGTTAACAAAAACGGAGGAAAAAGCTGTTCTAACTCCTCTGACAATTTCATTACCTTTAAACGATATTATAGATAATATGAAAGAGTTTTCTCTTCATGAAGGTATTTACCACATCCGGGATGTGGTCCAGATTACTCATTTAACTGAGGATAAAACCAGGAGATGGTTTAAAGAGTTGTTGGATGAAGCGTATGAAGGTATTTCTGGAGAACAGGATGTAAACCATTTGAGAATTAGTTTTCATGGGCTCATAGAACTTGTAGTAATAGGTACTTTAAGGAATAATGGATTTACACTGAAACGAATTATTAAAGCCAGGAAGGATTTACAAGAAAAAACTGGTAAGGTTTATCCTTTTGCAACAAATAATATGAACAACCTTAAAATTGCGGGGCATGCAATTATTTTTAGATTCCCTTCAGGGGATGTAACCTTAGATGGAAGCGGCCAATATAATTTAAGCTTCATAACAGAGTTTTTTAAAAATATCGAGTTTGATGCAGAAGGTGTTGCACTTAAATTATTCCCTTTAAAAGATTCGAAATTAATAATAGTAGATCCAAAGCAAGGTGGCGGCAAAGCAGTAATTACCGGAAAAGGAGTTTGGGCCGAATCCGTTAAATTGTCATATGCGGGACCAGAATCAATTTCAATAATCCAGGAGCAGTACGATCTTGAAAAAGAGGAAGTATTAGCTGCAATTAAATATTGTACTAATTAACTATGAAGTTGTATTTAGATACGAATTACCCTAAAAACTTAGCTGAAGCGCTTCAATTGATTCACAAATTGGAAACCCCGCAAAATTTTGAGGTAATAAGAACACAACAGTTTGACGAAAACGACGCTTCGAACTCAGTTGTATTTTTATTCGACAGAAGTAAAAGAGGGATTGACATAATAACTGAAAAACACTATAAAGCAGGATACAAGGTTATTGCTTTTAAACTTTCTTCAACAGCCAGGATTGACTTCTTTCAACTTTCCCTTACCACATTAAAATTGTGGCCAAAAATCCTAAATAAAATTGCCGAAACGAACACTCCATTTATTTTTACGTATAGCTACAATGGCAAATCACTTAATAAAGTCAAGGTGGCTTGACTCGATAAAATTTTTACTTATCTTGTACCTATAGTCTTTTCTGTAGAGTAAAATTATATGGATTAAAGATAAATTTATCATCCCCTGAGGAATTTAAAAATGAAAAAGAGCTTTTCAATATCTCCGAGAGTATTATCGCATTTGGGCGAAGACTTAATTAAAAATGAAAGCATTGCCTTATTGGAATTAGTGAAAAATGCTTATGATGCCTGCGCCACAACCTGCATTATTGACTTCAATTTTAATAATAATGTACTTGACACATTAATAATTCAAGATGATGGGTTTGGAATGGATAAAGAGTTGATTGAAACAGTTTGGTTAGTTATTGGAACAGACCACAAATTTAAAAAAATTGAACCCAACCAATGCGGAAGGGTTCCTCTTGGCGAAAAAGGAATAGGCAGACTTGGTGTACATAAGCTGGGCAACAAAATACATCTGATAAGTAAAGCCGAAGGCAAAAAAGAGATTTCTGTTGAAATTGACTGGGATTTATTAAATAATTCCAATACCATTGAAGACTTTACTATTGAGGTTAATGAAAATGATACTCCAACTGTATTTTTAGATACCACAGGAACACAAATTAAAATACAGAACCTCAAAACCTCATGGGATCGCAGAGAGCTTAGAGAAGTTTATAGAAACCTTAATTCCCTCAATAGTCCCTTTTCAAACAAGAATGAATCATTTAAAGTGGATGTCACAAGCAATTCTCACTATTTTGAGGGGTTACCCGAATTTGAAGAAATACGAGATAGTGCACTTTATTTCGGGCATGTCAGGATGGAATCAAACAGAATAGTAGAATTCACTTATGATTTTAAGCCATGGAACACTTTGGATAAAATTGATAAGGGTAGAAGTAAATTGATTAATGATCTAATCCCTCAGGAGCTTTTTATAATTGATGAGGATGGAAGGGAAATCAATCTGGCTCAACAGGGGGTGGGACCAATAGATTTTGACATACTAATTTTCGAGTTGGGGTCGCAGATATTCAATTTTGTAAATGCAGAAAAAAAGAGCATAAAGGATTATTTGCGGGAAAATGGTGGTGTTCGGGTTTACAGGGATGGTGTTCGGGTTTATGACTATGGTGAAAAAGATAACGATTGGCTGGGTTTGGAGCAGAAACGTTTAAGTAGGTTCGCAGGTAATATCAGTAAGAGTATGATTATTGGCGCTGCTAATATAACAAGGTCAGAGAGCTTGGTACTGAAAGAAAAATCAAACCGTGAAGGGTTTATTCAAAATGATTCTTATTATGCCTTTGTACAGGCCGTTGACTATGCACTTTCCCTAATTGTAAGAGAAAGGAACGTAGATAAAGAAATATTAACCGCTTTATATAAGCAGCAAAGAGCAATAGAACCAGTAATCGCTGATCTTAATGAACTCATACAGTATGTAAATGAGAAAGTAGAAAAACCTGAGATTAAAGATGAAATTCTAAAGTATCTGTATAGAATTAATATTCAATATAGTGAAGTAAAGGAAGTGCTAATTAAAAGTGCAAATGCAGGATTAAATCTTAGCGTTGTATTACATGAGGTCGAGAAAATTATTGGTTCACTTTCCGGAGCAATAGACAGGAATGATAAGGATAAATCTGTTACACTCTCTCTAAGGTTGGAAAAAATCATTAAAGGTTATTCCGCAATGATAAAAAAATCAGAGATCAGAGACACTCCTCTTTCTGTCCCAGTTGGAGCGACAATTGATAATTTTGAATTCAGGTTTATAGACCATAAGATCGGTTTGATTTCAAATTACAAAAGTAACAATCTTACTGCCTATTTAGCAGAATCAGAAACCATTTCAGTTGTCACAAATCTATTAGACAACGCAATATATTGGCTCAAATTTGCTAGGAAAGAGAATAGAATGATATCAATATTTTTGACTGACCAAATAAAAATAGCTGGGCAGCTTTACCATTCGATCGTTATTTCTGATAACGGACCAGGTTTTAACATTCCTCCAGATATTGCGATTAAGCCTTTTGTTACAGGTAAGCCTCACAACGTTGGTTCAGGATTAGGGCTACATGTTGCATCGGAAATGATGAAAGCGATGAATGGACACCTTTTATTCCTTGATAAATATGAAATCGATTTACCAGAACCTGCTAAAATTAATCAGGTGGACATGGCAATTGTTGCGCTCTGTTTTCCGATTAAAAAGTAAAAAATTATCAACCGACATGCTTCAAAATTTTGTTAATAGCGCTCTTATCATTGATGATGCAGAGGGTGAGATTGCCGACTTAAAAACATTTCTTGAACAGAAGGATATTTGGGTTAAACATTATACACCCACTCAACTTGATCAAATGCAAGGGCCATTCAAGAATAGGAAGTTGATATTCTTGGATTTACAATTAGTCGATTCTGATTCAACAGTAAATAACATATCTCGAATTAGAAAATATCTTAGAGATTTTATTGGTGCTGATTTTGGTGCATATGGCATAGTTCTATGGACAAAACATATTGAAGAACTAAATGGAGTAAAAGAAAAAATATCTCAGGATGTAGGAAGCTATGCAATTCCCTTATTTATTATTGGTCTCGACAAGACTAAATATTTAAAAGCAGGAAATTATAATGATGTTTTGACTGACCTTGAAGAAGAGCTTAAGAAAAACATTGCTTCTATGTTCTTTATCGAATGGAATATTCTAGTTGATAAAGCAAAGGATAGCACAATTTCAAGCATATTCCAAATTGAGCCGGATTACCGTAGACAGGAACAGAATCTGCAATTCATTTTATTCCAGATTGCCAAAAACTACACCGGAATACCAGAAGATCAAATGCTTGACCATAATCTAACAAAAGACACAATTAAGGGCTTTTCAGATATGCTACATTATGAAGTAGTAAATCACGCTACTCATGACAATTTCCTTTTTAATAATGGCAATGAATTTTTCTTTAGGCATGACATAGACCCGACAATATATTGCGAATATTCTTCTTCAAATCACTTGGCTGGTAAATTTGATGAAAAATCTATTAAAAGAAATGGCACAATAATGCCTAAAGCTGATTTAAGAAGGTCACCAGGCAAAGAAAACGGTGAAGCAAATGAGAAAGAAGTCGTTGATATTTACGCTCATATAAACTCAAGACTTCTAATTGACTCTCATAACCTAAATCAAGCAATTATCTTACCTGGTAATATTTATGAAATCATTTCAAATTCTCCTTTTAAGCTAGATCCTAACGATATCCCTGCGAATTCAATGAACGTACTAATAGAAGTGACCCCGCCTTGTGATTTCTCAAATAGTAAGAAAGGTAAAATGTCCCGAATAGTTGCGGGTTTCATTTGCGATTATACTCCAGAAAACTTAAGTGGAATTAAAAAGGGAGAAAACTATTATAAAGAAATATGGCCGGTCCTCTTTAACAATGGTAATCCTAAACTTTTCTGTTTCGATTTTAGATACTTTGGCGCAATTAATGAAATTGACCTTCGTGATGCACAGAAGTATAAATTAATCTCTAAAGCAAAAGACAAATTATTTGCAGATATACTTCAAAAATTAGCTTCTCACACAGCGAGGTTAGGTCTTTCCGTTATCCATTAATTAAATACGTTTGGAAGCATTAGTAAAAGAATGCTGGTAAAAAGTGTTCATCATTCGTCGTCAGCAAGTATATTACTTCCCATGTAATGACTCTATATCCTGCAATTTCCTTCCAAGCTCATCATCGGCTGCCAGCTTTAAGATATCTTTCTCTTGCCCTAACACCCGGAGTACGTTGAAATAGGCTCCCATTGAAACACTATGATTACCTTTTTCTATTTCATATAATGTTGATCGATCAATACTTGCACGTTCAGCTACCTGTATCGTGGTCAATTTTCTTCTTTTCCTGGCCAGTTTAATGTTTTCGCCAACCTGCTCCATCATTTTTTGATACTTCGGAAATAATATTTGCTTTTTCTGTTTCATCAATGTTGGTTATTATCCACAAATCTATTAGAAATGTTGAAAATAAGCATCATTTTACTCAGGTATGCTGTTCAAATGATCTTTTTTATGTACCCAACTTCAGCTTTTCATAGCATCATCCTTGCGTCGCACTCTTGTACTGAATACCAATGGGCATCAGGCATCCTCCAATGCCGCCAGGTCGCCTTACTCAGTGCTGCAGCTTCGTTCCTCAGCCTTGCACTTCCGTAGGCCACCTTGCGGCAATCAGCATTCCGTTCCAATTGCCACTCCCGGCAGTACTTGCCCGGTCGCAGTGGCGGCACAACCGACCACATGCGCCCAGCCAACAACTGCCGAAGCCAACGCACCTGGCTGCACTTAGTATCCGCTCCGACTATTAAGCAATCATTTGCAGCCAGTTTCAAAATCCCGACCCCGACCACGGCACGGCTATCCCGCCAAAAGACAGGGGCGGGCTCTGCGGTGTTGCAGTCAGTTTTTTATGTCATGGTTTTTGTAGCCAACCCACTTGCACTACTTTACTTTTTTATAAATGGATCGTTGTTGATAAAATGTATTTACAAAAAAGTAAACAAGTGCAGCCAGCGCCACAGAGCAAAAACACATGCCATAAAAAACTGCCTGAAGCTATTTTACATAATGTGGCCTTATGGGTTCGCTACGCATTTTTTACCCTGGCTCATGCAAGCATGCTCGACAAAAAATCCCATAAGACACATTATGTATAAATAGCCAACACCGACAGGCACCAAAAAAATAATCCCACGCCAACATTGCTCGGCTAATTATTTTTTTCGTGCAGCCGTGCCAAGACAGCCAGCGCTTCTTCCAAGCGGTGCCCCGATGGGGCGTTCTAATTTATGCCCTCTCACTCCGTTCAGTCAAGGGCAGCGCCTACCGGCAGTAAGGTGGCGAAGCCATATTTTATTTTTTTTAAAAGAGAAAGGATAAAAAACTATCGCAGCCGCCACAAGGTCCCTAATACTTTGAAGGGAATGCCGGCGGCTTTGATTTGCAAAAAAAACATAAACGATTGCCCGGTAGCAGCATTTAAATTAGAGGTTATACAGGGCAATCATTTATATTTTTTTCGCCCATCTAACCCTCTGCAACTTTAAAGAGTGGCCGTAAAATAGTTTGCAGTATAAAATTTTATTTCATAAGTCATTTAAGTTGCAGGTATTTTAAATAAAAAGAGTCCCCATTTCGGAGGACTCTTCACTCTGCAGGTCACCACAACAAACAGAGATTATTTTTTAAAACGTTTAATAAGAAGCTTGAGTAAAAGGGTGACACCAAAACTCACTACTGCACCTACTGCTGCAAGGATTGCTGTTTTGATCAGGTCCTCGCTTTTGATATTTACAAGTATCGTGAGTATAGTGCCACCCGCAGTCCCAGCCTTTGTGCTGTTATCAAAATATTGCTGGTTCATCTTATTCTCCTTTCACTGCAGTCTGGCTCACTGTACCGGCAACGCTGCCGGCCACTGCCAGGTATCCTGCTACTTTGATCAACACCGCCGGCAATGCAATCGGTGCAGCTAAAATTGTCGCACTTATCGCAGCCAGGCTAAGACTTATATTTCTTACTTTCTTAAAAAACTTTGGTGTGGGCGACTTCACCCTTTCCGCTAATTTCATTTTCACGGGATTTAATGATTATAAAAATTGGGTTTCACCTAACTCAAAAACAAAAGCAATGAGTTCAGGGTTTCTAAAATTCCACTTACCATTTGATTTAAGATTTAATAGTTAAAGAAAAATTGTTACTTAGGTTTAGCTCAAAAACACAAGCACTGAGCTTAGTAATTCTGAAAATCCATTCAGCATTGGAATAAAATTTAAAGGATTGAAAAATTGGTTTGTTTGGTTTAGCTTATGAAAAGCAAAACCAGGTTGTTTAAAAGATCAATAGCGCCTGCTAACATTTGATTTAAGATTTAATGATTAAAAAAAATTGTTTCTTTTTGTCCAATACCGGGAATACAATAGCATTTATTTTTGCAAGAGCATTCCTTGATTGGGATCCTTTTCCCTCTGCTATTAAAATGGAAACCGGAGCAATACAACCTAGCAGTTCTTTCTTTGCATCATTCGCCGCATGAATTAATATCAATTGGCGACCTGGTACATTTGCCAGGATAAGATGCCAGCCACGTTCTGCTGTGTACCTTTTTCTCAGTTCATACCGGCCCTCCGGGATACACGATATCTTATTTTGATTGTTCTTCCAGGCCAGCTCTATTGCGCTGCAAACCCGGGTTCCGTTGAAGAAAAACTCTCCATTCGTGCCGTTGGGGAAATATGTTCTGATAAGCTCCAGTTCCATGTTTCAAAGGGTTTAAGATTAAATACCTGACACGCTCACCAATGACAGGGCATTGAAAGCGCCGTTTTTCAAAGGATACATTTGTCCATTCACCTGTTGGTAGAATTCAATACCGAGGGCTAAGAACAAAGGATGAGTGCTGTTGGCCGTTACCGCATTGGCCAGGTTGATCACAGCGGTTGCATTAGAATCCCATGGTAGCACTGCTGTTGCATTGGTATCCACCACGAAACTTTCATTCTCAAAATCGATCTCTGCGCCTGCAGAAACGATTTTAAAGTGAGTGGTCCCACCGGGTGCAGCGATCATGTTCTGTGGAATAAATGCAACCAGGTTCGCCGTTAATGCACCGGTCACCCGGTCAATGGTTGCTGTGAATGGAGCGTAAAGAGTAGTTCCAAGTTTGCCATTCTTGTTAAACTCAAAACCTTCCAGCAACTCAGCCTCTCCGTCGATCACATTACGAAGCCCACGGGGATTCGTAGCATCTTCCTGGATAACCTTAACCATCAAGGTTGTTAACCGGCTAACCATGCGACTATCAGAGGCATTTTGCAACATTGCACGTAGTGCAGTGCGCAAAACTTTACCGGCCTTACCGGCTGCGCCGAACTCAGCGCCATTTTCCCGGGTCCTCTGGAAATTCGGATCATTTGCAATACGATCAGCAGGGATGCCACCTTTGCCTTTGGCTAAAAAGCCATCCTGCGATTTGTAAAATGTGATATCACCAATGGTTCCTTCCAGTTTGATGATACCTTTTTGTTTTGCCATTTTTTAAGGGTTTAAAGATTAATTACTATCATGCAAAAACAGCTATTCTGTACAGTTAGAGCTCTTAAGCTTTTTGTATTTTTGCAATCATCACCACAATGATAAAATGAGATTTAAAACAAAAAAAGGAATGGTTCCGAACGTGCAGGGTTATGCAGCAAACGATCCCAAATCGCATAGTCATTTATGCAAAAGACATCATGAATATCACCGGCCGTAGAGAACGTGCCGCCAGGAAGCTGCTTGCCAAAATCAGAAAAAAATATAAGAAGAAGGCTGGAGAGTTTATTTCAATAGATGAGTTCTGCGAATTCACCAGCTTAAAAAAGGAAAGTGTTTCCACTTTCCTTTCTAATTAAATACTGCCTGGTAAATCGAAATTTTATTGTGGTTTAAAATAGACTGGCGGGATTTAAATTAAGAAAATCCTGCCATGGGAGCCCGGCATTCCCAATAAGTAAAACTTTATCAGGATTAAATTTATTTTTAAAAGCAGTCATGCCGGCAGTAGAGCCGGCAGCGCCGCTTTTTACTTCCAGGCCGATTACTTTTCCTTTTCGTTCTATAACAAAATCTACTTCATCATTACGCTCTCGCCAGTAATGTAAATTGAATTTTTCGGTGTGAGAATAATTGATCAAGTGTGCACCAATGGCTGATTCAACCATACGGCCCCATTCATCCGGTGTAGTCACTATATCTTTAAATAGGTCATTTCTTTGAGCGCTTATCAAAGCGGTATTATGCACCTGGAATTTCGGACTGGAAGATCGTTGACGGATTACATCAGGTGCGTATTTCTCAATGCCTGCTAGTAAACCGGCAGTATCCAGTAATTCTAAATAATGAGATAGGGTAGTAGTATTTCCAGCATCCTGTAATTGGCCAAGTACTTTTGTATAGGAGAGAATCTGTCCTGAATACAAGCAACCTAATTCAAAAAGCCTTTTCATTAATGCCGGTTTATCTACACGGGTTAGCATTAGAATGTCTTTTGAAATACTCGTTTCAATCAGGGATTCCGTTACATATGTTTTCCAGCGTTCTTCATCATCGATCAAAGTTGCAGAGCCAGGGTAACCACCAAACCATACATATTGATTTACATCCCACCCAAAGGCTTGGTGCATTTCATCAAAAGACCAGTGCCCCATATAAGTGCTTTCAAATCTGCCGGCCAGCGATTCAGTAAGGCCTTGTTGAAGTAGTAACCTGGATGACCCCAACAAGATTACTTTCAGGTTTAACTTGTTTCGGGTATCAGTATCCCATAACAGCTTTACAGTCTCACTCCAGTTGTCAATTTTTTGTATCTCATCGATTACTAATAAAAATTCTCCCCCCTCCTGCTGAGTCAACTTTATCCGTGCAGCCTCCCATTGTTGCTCCAACCAGGTTGCATTGCTAGCTGCTACAGAGTCCGCAGAAACAAAAAGATAATCGATTTTTATCTGGACAGCTAATTGTGTCACTAAGGTTGTTTTACCCACTTGACGGGGTCCCATGATCACCTGCAAGAACCTTCTTGGCTCCTGCATCCTTTTTATAAGTGCCTGTAAATGATGACGTTCAAACATGTTTTACAATTTACTCAATGTAATGAGTAAAATTACTCAAAATTATGAGCAAACCAAAGAATTCCATGGAATTTCTTGGAATTCCGAAAACCATATGTATGGTACATAGTTTAATGGGTTTCACCCCGCTAGCAGGCACTTGGCGTTCAAAAAGCGGTTTGTGAGTAATATATACTCACAACCGCTCTTCGGTATGTACCTTATCTATTTAGTTCGTGGTTCTTTTTTGGAGTCCTGCAGAGTTTTACTAACAATAACAGTACTGATTAATGTTACGAGCTTCTTTTCCTCAGCGGTAAGTTCTTTGTTTGAGGCCTTGGGTTTTAAAAGCGATTTTTTAGTAGTCATTTTTTAAAAATTAATCACAATCGGAATCCGGGCGAGGTTTGCGTATTTATATTTGCAAACTCTTATGGCCCTTAAATATAACATCATAAAAAGCAAAAAACAATTCAGGGAATATACAAATATCCTTGAAGATATTCTTTTTTCCGGTTCAAAGAATCGTGATGTAAAAGATGAAATAGCCTTGCTTACTTTACTGGTAGAAAAATGGGAGGCCGAAAATTGTATCTTCAAAGAAGTCGATCCCATCCGTTTACTTCGGTCATTTATGAATGATCATAAAATGGGAGTCAAAGACCTGGTGGGTTTATTAGGAATAAACAAAAACTACGTTACTGATATTTTGAATTATAAAAGAGGGCTCCCTAAGGAAGTGATCTGCAAATTAGCTGATCATTTTAAGGTTTCTACGGATGCATTTAATCGACCTTATAAAATAATAGTTCCATTGAATTCGCATCTCAGGTATGCAAGTGTAATGAACACCAAAAAGGAACTGGCAATCGCTTAAAAAACCCTTGGGCAAAAGAATAGGAAAACTTAGGGAAAGCCTAGGGAAAGGCATGAAAGTGATAAATTTCTTCTGCTGTCTTCATTTATGTTCTTTTGATCAAATCGTGAATAAATTGTGCCTCAAAACAGCCTATTTTAGCTACTAAATTTGTATCTTTAAAAAGCACCTAGCTCTTTTCATTTCAATGTGATATTAACTGTGTGGATAGGTTAGCCAGCAGGTTAGCAAACGCCTTACTTTTTGTAAAACATTGATTTTTAAGCGATAAATTTTTGTTTTAACGGACCCGTCCGGTCCGCAAAAAGCGCCTTTATGGCGCTTTTTTTTATAAGATTACAGGGAATGGCTAAACCTGGTATCCGAAAAGGGGGCCGGATCATACTTTTGCAATTCCTGCTGCCCGGGGTACTTTTAAAACGAATCGAGGAATTTTCCTTTCTTCCTGATAGAAACCATAACAGTACTCCCATCGTCCATTTCCATATAGCCATTCTTTCCCCGGAAATATTTTTTAAGATATTTTATATTGACCATCCATGAGTGGTGAACCCTTATAAAAGATGTTTCCGGTAAAATAAATTCCAAATCTTTGAGGCTTTTGGTTGATGTGACCTTTTGTTTGTTTGTAAGATAGAAGATGCTGTAGCTTCCTTTTGCTTCAACCCGTATTATATCATCAGAATTAATAAAAACTATTCCATCAGCTACCGGTAAGCCTACCTTTTGCGCAGTAAGACTTAACTTCAGTTGCCGCAGTGTTTCTAAAATATTTTCACCGGCCATGGGCTGGTTAATTTTTATCGCAGCTTTTTCAGTAGCCTCTTTAAGTTCATTGATCGCTATTGGTTTTAAAAGATAATCCAGTGCATTATACCGGAACGCCTTTACAGCATATTCATTAAAAGCTGTGATGAAGATCACCTTGAAATTTAATTCGTCCTGCTGACCTAGTTTTTCTAAAAGTTCAAAGGCGTTTCCACGGTTGAGTTCGATATCCAGGTAAACCAACTGGGGTTTTTTGGCCCTGATCAACGCAATGGCATCTTTGATATTCGTTGCATTTCCCACCAGCCGGCCAAGATCTCCGCAATGGGTTTTAATAAGACTTTCCAAAAGCTCGATATTTCTTGGTTCATCTTCAATATGTACAGCGTTTATCATGTTATCTTGTTTTATATGGGAGTCTTAATGTTACTTTTGTTCCTGCCGCTGAACCATCCGGGTTGTCCACGTCTTCTATTTGCAGCATGCTTTCTTTCTCTTCATGAACTGACATTGCTTCCAGCCGCCTGTTCACAATATCCATCCCGTAACTTTTGTTATCGCTGAATGGGTTCTCGCCGTCTTTAGCCGACCCTCTTCTTCCAACACCGTTATCGGTAACAGAACAAACAATAAATTTCCCTTCCTCTTTTAACAAGATAGTAATAAAACCTTTCTTATTATCCAGGTGCTTGATACCATGTCTTATCGAGTTCTCAATGATGGGTTGCAGCATCATGTTGGGTATTTCGGTTTTTTGTTTGTCGATACCTGCATCGATACCGATAGAAAATTCAAACTGCCCGGGGATACGTAATTGCTCTAAAATCAGGTACTCATTTAAATATTCTGTCTCTTCTTCAATGGTAATGAAGGAACGGCCTGAAAGCTCAAGTGTTTTTCGTATTAAACGGGCAAAACGTACAAGGTATTCATTGGCTTCGTCTTTATTGCCTGTAATAACCAGTTGCTGGATCGAAGTAAGACAATTAAAAATAAAATGCGGGTTCATTTGTGAACGGAGCGCTGTTTGTTCCAGGTCCATCATTTTGGCCCGCAAAGCCGTGTTTTGCTGTTCACGACGGGTTATTACATCGATCCTTCTCTTATAAAGCAAAAAGACAGCTCCGAATAAAATAATTACGCCGGCTAGTTTTAACCAGTTATTTTGCCACCATGGTTTTTCGACTATGATCTGTAATTTTTGTATATCAGAAAAGCGCTGTTCATCCTCAATGGTTGCCTTGATCTCTAAATTATATGTACCGGGAATGAGATTCTCCATCAATAGCTCGGTAGCGACGATCTCTTTCCAGGTAGAATCTGCATTGTCGAACCGGTAATAATATTTTATTTCTTCGGGTAAGTTAAAACAAACAGCGCTGTATTTTATAACGATCCGGTTATTCCTGTAAGGAAGTATGATAGAGCTGATATTGCTGGTATCTCCTTTGTAGTAATTTATTGAATTGATATAAAATGGGATGGGCTTTGGCGATTCCTTTAAAAATTGTTCGGGTTCACTGATCTCATAAATGCCGTTGCTGGTCGCGGCGAGTAGATTCCCGCGATATAGCATTAACTGGTAAATAAGTGAATTATAAAGACCGGCATTTTTACCGATGTTGGTGATGGTATATCTTATGGGACTGTACGATTGAAAACTAATGACCGATATGCCTTTCGCAGTGGCGGCCCATAACTGGTGCTCTAAAGGTAACAGGAATTTTATTGAATTGCTTAACAGGCCTTCATTTTCCGTTATCCTGGCAATAACATTCGTATCCTTCATCAATGCTATGCCTCCAAACCGGATCCCGAAGCAGTATATATTATTTTCCAGTTGCCTGATAAATGTAATACCCTTTTGAAAAAGCGTATCGTGTGGTTTGAATTGTATGCGTGGACTGTGTACTGAGTTAAACCTGTATAAAGCATTAAGGGTGCCCATCCATATTTGCTTTTCGGAATCACGGAATAATACACCGGGTTTTGTGATTACTGAATCCAGCGAATCATAGTCTACCCAGTTGGTATTTTTGATAAGACGGAATTTTGAGCCCAGGCTATATTGCACAACCTGTCCGTAAGTGCTGGTCAAATATTTATTTGCCGCAGGGTGCATTATTTCAGAAAAGGAGGTAAAAATAAAAATGTTTTTATAAGATGGATCCTTGCTTTTTTTATAAATGCAACCGGTTGTGCAATTGCCCATGTCGGTTGTCCCACCCATGATTATGTTCCTGTTATCATCTACAAAAAGGTCATTTATCCTGGTGTTATTCTGGCGCAGTATCTCGCGGGGGATCCTATCATCTCCCAGTTTATAGATACCCGTTGTATTTGCGAACATGATACCGTGACCTGCAGTATTATGAAGCCTGAAAACAGAACCTGCCAGGCTGCTATCACCGATAAAATGGCTGATACGGGGGTTTTTTAGGTAGAAGACACCTTTTTCCAAAGTAGAGAACCATATCCCGCCTTCATGATCAGTTTTTATGCCTGTTACACTTTTGTTCTTTAATATGGGTTCACTGTGTATCTCATTCAGATCGGTATCAAACATTGCAGCTCCATGTTTCATAAAACCCGCCCAGATATATTTATCAGCCATTAAATTTATCACTTCAAAAGGAAAGCGTTTTATTTTATAGGTGCCGTCCCGGTTCAATTTAACTATTGTTTTTTGGTTAAAGAAGAACAGATCCTTACCATTGGGAGATACACAGCCATATTGCAGGCTTGCCCCGAAAGCCCATGGTACCCTATAGCTGATAGTGTGTCCTCCGGCCACAAGTTCTATATTTATACTGTCAAACCTGATGGGGTTATTTACCATTCTTCGTGTAAAAAACAGCTTCTCGCTAATTTGCGTGATCCTGAAAGAGTTTAGGACATTATAATCCAAATAATAGTACCCGAATTTTTCAACTACTCCTGTATTCGAGATATTATAATGTTCCCATTTTCCCTGGTACCCGGAATTAATGAGTATTTCATCCTTTTCATTTATATAGGCATCAGTAATTAAAATGTTTTCGGTAGCCTTTGCAAGGCTGTCATTGTATTGGTAAGGATAAATGGCCCCATTAAAAAAATACGCAAGCTTACCTGTGCGTGAAAAAAACCATATTCTTCCTTTACTGTCTTCCCGTATTTTGAATACTACATTATCCGGCAGGTTGAAATGTTCCATTTTGCCGCCATTAAATCTTACCACGCCCTGGTCTGTAGCGAACCAAAGAAAGTCTTTGCTGTCGCGGTATACGAAGTAGCTTTCATTGCTGGGCAGGCCGTTCTCCTGCGTAAAGTTTTTAAATTCAAATTCTTTGTGTTGTGAAAAAGAGTTAAAAACAAAAGCAAACAGGTATATAATGCTCAAATATACTTTCATCTTCATCACAGTAAAGATAAAAAATACAAACGCTATTATAAAGCGAACAGGTCATAAACAGCTTTTACCTGCATGTACGGCTACAGTTATGGATATTAGTAAGCAGTTATGTGCTTTTGTTTGCACAAAAAAAATACAAAAAAATAAGGATATGGATAATTATACATTTAGGCGGGAACTAACAATAACACAGACAAAAGCTCCACAAAAACCATTTCCTATGGTTTAACTGTAGGATATGTTTTTGGAAGGCAGGACCAGGATGATGAATAGTTTTATCCCGGATACAATATTTGGCCGTTACCCTCACACATCAGATCCTGCTTCGGCAGGATTTGTTGTTTAGTGAATTTTCTGCAATGACCTGCTTATATTGTGCTGTCGGTTTAGAATGGACAAGAGTTTTCTGTTTTGTTTCGCCGTAATAGAGATCTTCCAACATGATATGAACTTCCTCCAATTGCATCGTTGCCTGCTGTTTTTTCTATTCGCATTTTACTTTTTTATAGTCATCTGTTTTTTCGTCATATTCAAGGCAGGTCTTTTTAACTAATACCATTTTGTTATTTACCACTTTGTATTCAGCGTTCATATGACTGCGTCCTGCACAACATTGATTATGTTCATAGATTCGCTTCGTCTTTTGGCCAAACTCTAATGACGTTCCTTCAAATGAGCTTTTAAAATATTTTCCTGTTTTTGGATTGAATAGAAAATACAAACTTGAAGTATTTGGTCCTGCATAACTCTGTTCAAATACTGAAAAATCCGTTAAGCCGTCAAAGTTATAATCGTCAATACTTACATTATCTAAATCCGAAAGCTGGCACGTTAAGGCTACTATTAAACCTGGGCTGCCAACTAAAATATTTTTACCAGCTTGTTGCTTGAGTGCTAAAACTTCATCTTTAATGATTTCCTTTTTCAATGTTGTATTTTTCCATTCAACACTTTTGAGTGTGCGGGAAAAAACAATCTTTGAAAGATTGTCTATCAATACTGCAAATTCATCCACTGGTTTGTTACCAGTAGGATCTTTTACGACCAATGGCCAATAACTTTCCATTAATTGATATGTTATCCTTCCGTATATAAGAGTGCCTGCATTACTTAAAAGCTCATTATAATGTTGATGTATTTCGTCATCTGCGATCATTGCCGTGTGGTTGCAAAACCCATCAAGGGTCATATTCATTGCTGCAATTAGCTTTCTCATAATTTTTATTTTAACTGATAAACAGAATTATCATTTGAGTCAATTCCCCCGGACGCAATAAAAATAATTTTGGCTGAAAAATACGCTGCATCGACATGCAAATTACCGTTTTGATCTTTTCCCAATTGCAACTTCCACTCAGATTCTTTCATATAAATTAAAGGAACTCCTAAGTAGTTCACTTTTCTTCTAACGGAAAAATAATTGCCTTTAATTTTCCCTTTAAGTACTTTTTGCCCGATAAGGAAAGTATCATTAAATAAATTAGCTGTTACTGAATGGTTATCCTTTACAATAAGTTCAACAAAGAGGTATTGAGGATTATACTTGTCCAGGGAAGTATCTTTCCATACTTTATTATTTAACACGTGCCATAAATTCATTTGTGACGTGTCAACTGCGCTGTTTCTGTAATACCCGTTTAGACTATTTAAATTCCTGCTTAGATCAGACAAGTTATCTCTTTTTGGGAAAGTTAGACGTGCACAACCATATAACCCGTTAACAATAAGTATTAGGGTTACTGTATTTCGGTTAATTAATTTCAAAATGGTGGTTTAAAATTGTGCCAAACGTCGAGGGTTTGCCGCAGTTTGGGTATTTGTTGCTGTGTACGCCTGGTGACGATGCAATAAAGAAACGAAAACTTGATGAGAATGGAAAGAGAATTGCTAAACGGCGTAGCCATAGCCGGGGATTAGTGGTGATATGAATCAGAATTCAACAGGTCATGCCCAAATTGCCGCTAAATGATTTATTTTACATTTGCTGTTTAGTCAATGCGATGCCTGAAACCCATATCGTATTGCCGCTTCAAGTATATCAATGTTTATATCTTTCAGCGTTTTGAACTTAATGCAATAGCCGGTCACACTCGCTTTGCCCAATTTTTTTCCATACGTTTTGGCTAAGTAGGTCTTATCATTGATACCCAGGATATAGACAGAGATCCCGGTTGTGTTTGCACTCATACCAATTTGATAAAACTCCCTCGTTTTTCCATCAGCATATTTTATGGTGTGTGATCCATATCCTATATTGGGATTAGAAACAGTTTTATTTTCACTGTTTTTACCATCCAGGAACCATAATTTACATGCTGGCATTACTTCCAGAATGAAGCGGTGCAACTCCTGCATGTCGCTGCGTTTTGGTTCAGGTTGACCAGTAAGATACTCTTTGATTTGTCCTTGTACGTTCATATAAAATATAAAATTAAGGGTTGCTTATTTTGGCTTTTCAAATCCCGCTTTATTTTTATCCGTATAATGCTTTAAGAAAATTTATTTGCCGGGCAAATGGGAAATTAATTTTTAGAAATTTCCTTTACAATTATTATTGGTCTAAAGCCTACAGAAGAAGATGGTTTGTCATACTTTCCCTTTGATGTCACGCTTACATCGCCTCCAAAATCCTGCCAACTTCCTCCCATGCAAACACCGGCACTATCAGTCATTTCAGCAGCATTGCCGCTCATATTATACAAACCAAAATCATTAGGAAAATAAGCTCCCACATTAACCGTAGAAAATTCATGTTTATGATTAGCCAAAGACTTAACGATTTCTGGCTCACCCGTTTGCTTATTGCGAACAATGGCTGATTCGTCAATATGATTAAAATTGCAAAGAAATTTACCATTTTTATCTCTCATATAATTTCCTCCCCAGGGATAAAGGGCATCGCTCCGTCCACCCATTGCAGCATAAGTCCATTCCAATCTCGATGGAAGTTTCACAGTAATAATAAAACCGGGATTATCTTTTTGTATTTTTTGTTGAAGCCAGCTACAATACTTTAGTGCTCCATCGTAAGGAATGTTTACAACAGGATAGTTATTATAAGCCGGGTGCGTAAAATAATCCGGCTTAAGCGGCTCTCCATAGTAGGGCTTTATTTTCCATCCACTTGAATCAACTTTTACTTTTTCAACCTCATCTTTTGATAAATTTTGTGATCCTTCATTTACGAATTCCCTGTACTGTTGATTTGTTATTTCATATTTGGACATGTAATATCCCAATAAGGAAGCTCTTTTGCCTGTATAGTTATCTCCATCCAGGAAGATACCTGCCGGAATGTAAACGTATTCTTTAGGGACTTTGGGCTTTGCTTCAGGAAAAGAAATAAATGCTGATGAACATAAAAAGAGAGAAATACAAGTGAGTATTGTCTTTGTCATAAAGCTTGTTATTATGAGAATGTCAAATAGGGTTGCAGCCAACGTCGGGGGCTTGCCGCAGTTTGGGTACCTGCCTGCCGGCCCTTGCTCCGCAGAAGCTATGCGAAGGCGAGCAGGCAGGTTTGAGGCTGATGTCCGCCCGGTGATGCTGCTGATTAAAGGAACGAAATTTTCTTATGACTACAAAGCCAATTAATATTCGGCCAGAATATAATAACATGATCTGAATTTAATTAAAGTCTTTTATGGATTCAGATGTTTATTTTTTTTTGCTACAATTTTCATATGGAATTCGATTTCGTCCGAAACAGCTTGATTGACCGTTTTCAATAATCAATTCACCTTTTGATGTATAAACGTATCCTATATGCTCCTCCCCAAAACCAAATACCATTGAACCTTCCCATGTTAAAACAGTTTCCTTCGTATCAATAATATATTTTTGTCCCAGGGATACGGAGTTTGCCGATGCATTATTTTTATTTTCCTCTTTTACAGCTCCACCGCAACCGAAGAACAAAGGAGCAATAATTAAAATTAAGTACGCGGTTAATAGCTTGTTGTTCATACTACAGAAATTATATTGATTAAGAGTAAATCAAGAAAACGTTTTCATGTATGAGCAATAACGATTTAAAAGCACTTCACTTTCGGTTTGGTACAAAACTTCATTCGAGTAAAGACCTTCGATTTGCCACGAACCCTGCTATTTGTCATACACTTTGTTGTGCGCTGGCTGTATATTTATTTCTTTAACATCAAACTTTTTAAATTAATACTTCCACAATTAATTTCTTTATCGCTTGATTTAGTGTTACTTTTTGATCCGTCATTTTTTATTCTATAAAAAAGATCTTGCCCTGTTAGACTAAGCCCTGTTCGCATGGTACCATGTGCTCCTTCAACTAAACAGAGTATTACAACATAAAAACCACTCGATTCTTTTGGATTAATAGTTCTTTTCAACGAAGACGGTTTATGAATACTATTACCCAAAAAAGAGTCTAAATCTGTCAGACCATAATTAAACAAGGGGAATTTATCAAGTGTCATTGTGTCGGGAGGAACCAATATTTTATAGTATTTACCAGGTAAAGACCGAACCTCATATGAATCTACAGGAAAGTGAATCTTCAATTCCAGGAGATTATCTGTTTCATTGATTATTCCGGTCCAAAATATAGCATAAACATATACCTCGCCATTAGGATCAGTGTATTTCATTCCACCTCTTGGGAAGCCGTTTTGTATTATTAGGCGCTTACCGATAGAATCAGTATACTCATACTTAGTGTGAAATTTACCTTCATCAGATTCGGGGGAAGTGGATACGTCTTTGGTTTCAGACTTGATTTTTTCTTTTGGGGGGGCTGGTTTGTTTTGTCCCCCACAGGAAATGCAAAAAACAAGCATCAGGAACAAAGCATATACTTGTATGTATTTCATAATTTAACTATTTAATGACCCTCTTTACTTTTAAAGTGCGTGATGGTCTTTCCATCATAACGATGCACTCCACTCTCAGGTCCTGCAGTTCCAAACCAAATACTCCCATCGTTAGCTTCCAATATCCCCAAAAACTCCATTCTTCCTCCTGACTTAATTTCTGTTACAGTGGGCATTTTATCGTACAAGGACTTTGCATCATAACGTGATAGTGCCCAGACTGGCCCATCAGGAGCATTTACGGGACCAGTAGTCCAGATGTTTCCTTTTTTATCTTCGATTATAGCATAAGCACCCCTCTGCGATACCTTAGTATAGGTACTGCCGTCATAGCGCCAAAGGCCATTTGCACCGAACCAAATATTCCCTTTTCTATCTTCGGTAATTCCCCAAACGTTCGTAAAGGTTTTACCATCTTCGTTTTTTAGAACGGTAAATGTTTTGCCATCGTAAACACTTAATTCTCCTCTTGTCCCAAACCATAATTTCCCGGTTTTATCTTCCATGATAGTATTAATATCGTTGCTTGGCAGTCCGTCTTTCGTTGTAAAATTTCGAAAAGATTTCCCATCGTAACGGCTTGCTCCACCTACAGTGGCGAACCAAATATTACCGGCTTTATCTTCATAAATTTTTTTAACCCCATTATAGGCAAGACCCTCCCTGGTTGTAAAATGTTGAAAGCCTGCCTGTCCGGTAGGCAGGGATTTCCCATTGTAATAATAAACACCCGAATCTTTGGAAGCAGCGAACCAAAGATTTCCTTTTCGATCTTCCAAAACATCCCAGAAGCTGGCGAAGCGGGGCGAAATTATTTTACCTGTTAGATTGGTAAAAGATGTTCCATCGTATCGAAACACGGCTAAGTAAGAAGCAATCAAAATGTCTCCGTTCCTGGCTTTCTTTACATGCCGAACCATACCCATAGGCACCTTGGAGGTGACCGCCTCTTTAAGTTGAGACTCGGAGTATCCTAATCCAGTATTATCTTGTGGTGGGTTTGTTTGGTTTTGTCCACAGGAGCTGTGAAAAACAAACACCAGGAACAAAACATATACGTGTGCGTATTTCATAATTTATGTACTCAGCAGCCGCCTTTGCGAGGGATACGTTTATAAATTATTTTACTATCTCGTTCTACATAGTCGCCCGATACTATTGGATATGCATACTTGGGCGCATGCGATACATTACGGCTTCTTATAATTATTTTGTCGTCAACTTTCAGGCTATGCAATTGCTCAAGTTGAGACTTTTCCGGCTCAAATTTTACAATATAATCGTCATCATTAATCCTGACCATCACTCCGAAACCTAATCGTGAGCCTGGCGGAAGAGAAAGAGAGGTTACAACAGCCTCCATATTGGTAGAATCTGCAATGTGCTTCCTTAATTTAGCTTCAGCAGCATACACTTTTTTACCTGCGGGAGACACTTCCCATTTTTTGAACTTTATACCATCAGGGGTAGCCTCCCATCTTTCCCGTTCGGCTTTCATTTCAGCAGCAGAGGGTGGCTTTGGGATTGATTTTTTAGAAGTTTCATTTTTGATTTCGCGATTAGCAAATACTAGTCCGCTTACCACAACCAGCAGTAAGATCAGCGCATAAATAACTTTTTTCATATTTTTTGAAGGTTTAATTAACATAGATATATCTCCTGATAAATCAGATCCGTTTAAGGCATTTCTTTTATTTTTCATGTCCTGTCAAATTGACTCAGCGAAATTACTTTGATATTTTTCGGATTGAGAGATTTGGATTGTAAATAAAAATGTAAACGTTGTAAATAAAATCTTGACATTTCGCTTGCGGTTGGTGTTTTCACCAAACCGCCCTTTTTATGGATATGGTACGGTGAAAACACCGACCATAGGTAATAATTAGTTATTTAAAGTATAAATCCTTTCAACAGATCCTTCATCAGAGGCCTGCTTTTAAAGTTTATTTCTAAAGTAGCCTGCAGCTCCTTATTATTCACTGCTTTCCCTTTTACAGGCGCTTTCAATGCCGGAATAGTTTTGCCTTCCACTTTCGTTGCGGTCCAGATAATATGCTCATCGGGTAAGGCCACCTGCAGGATCATACCCGGAAGTCCATTAAATGATTCAGGCCCGCCCGAAACCTGGATATCATCAGTATAAAATGCCACCACATAAATAGAATCCATCATTAAGCCATTCGCCCTGCGGCAATTATAGCCGGCTACATTACGCATTTCTCCTGTGATCTTCCATTTAATTGGTCGCGGGGCATCCTTTACAAGGAAAGTTTCATCATAAACAGTTTTCTGATTGATGCATGTTTGCGCTGATACATCAGTGTAGATCGTATTGTTCTGCTCTGACTGAGGCGTAGTATTACCACCACTCAGTTCTACTCCCCCCCGGACAAGATATACATACTGACTCCCGTAAGGATTTACAGGCACAGCTTCCGGCTCAAACAGGGTTTTATTATTTGAAAAAGAAAGACTGCTTTTCAGTATCTTGAATTTGTTCTTCTGGTAACTTTCTAAGCTGTATTTCATGGAGGCTTCATTGGTCTTCGTTATCTGTGCCAGTGTGATGGCATACATGTTGACGCTCTTCTCATATTGGATAACACCATCGTCAACAAAAACTTGTGCCTTTATAGCAGGGCAAATAAAGAAGGTCAGGACGGTCAGGGTGATTAAAACTTTTTTCATGATCATTATTTTTGTACTGGTGCTACAGTTGGTTTAGTGAAATCCCAGGTTAGCTGAAGCATATAATATCTCCGGATAGTATTATAGCGGGTTAAGGTTAAGCTATTGGTATAAGGTGTGCTTACACTGAAGCCTTTGTTTTGATTAAACAAATCGTTTCCATACAGGGATAATACCAGGTTATCCTTTTTGAAGAATTTTTTGCTCAATGTTGTATTACAGATGAATACATTATATGTCTCAGGAAATGCAACAGTCTTCGTTCTGTATAAATAACTAACAGTAGAGCCTAACTGGGTCTTTCCCGGCAGATAAATGTTAAACGTTGGCTCTACACGGTAAACCCACCCGTTATTATCCAGCTCTTTTTGCAAAGAGGAATATTGAATACGGTATCCCGGTCCTGTCCTGATATTAAAGTCGAACTTTTTTACTACCACCTTAACAAAGGTTGCATAGTAATTAAGGGTATAATACTGGGTCTTATTTATCGCACCATTGATATAATTATAAATATGCTGGCTTGTCATATTAAAATTCGAGGCAATATTAAGGCTTGATTTCTGAAGCTTGATGCCATAGGTTGCATCAAACTGGACATAACTGGAATTTTTACCGACGTTAACAAATTGAGTGATGGTTTTTCCAACAGCATCCGTGGTGCTGTTGCTACCAATTTGTTTCACAGATACCTGGGCATAAGCTGTCAGAGATAAGAATCGCCCAGTCAGCTGTTTGGAAGAAAGGTAGTTAGCATTAAAATAATGGTTGACTCCCGGTTTCAGGGATTCATTTCCAACCACAATATTCAGGGGATCTGTATTTACTCTGAGAGGCTGGATCTGGTCAACCGATGGTAGCGTTGGTTCGGTGGAATACCCCAGGCGGAATGAACTGGATTGAGAAAACCTGTACGCATAGTTTGCATTGGGAGCCCAGATTATGAAATTCCGCTTATATACTTTTTTTGTATTGAGATCAGTTTGTTTATAGGTCAGAGGGTTTATTGTGAATCCCAAACCATAACTGATCTTTTCTTTTGTATAGTTAAGATTCGCCCTATAAATGTTTGATAATTGAGTAAGCCTGAAGTAATTGCTGAATGCATTATCCCGGATGTCGTATTTTCCTGATGCCGATTTATTGTACGATTCCTGATTATTTGAGCCTTTAGTTAATATAATCCCCAAATTAAAAGAAAGATTATAGGTTTTGGAAAGGGGCTCTGACCAAGTGGTAAAGACGTTATAATAGGCAGTATTATTGTCAACAGGTTTGTATTGATCAACGATACGGGTACTATCTATTGCCCCCGAGGGCTTGTAGAATGTATTTGCAGCATATACAAATCTGGATCCTTTGCTTCCGTTAAAGGAATTAGCCAACCTCAAAGAAAATCTACGACCCGCTTTTTTAAATCTTTTGTTGTAATTAAGGCTGACAGAGCTGTTAGTTGAGTTTACATCATTATTTAATGTCCGGTTACTGCTATTAAGCAGCATGTTACTTGCATTTGTAGTTGAAGCTATATTTGCCTCACCGCTTATATTATTTATAAATGAAGCATTCGCATTGACTGACAATGAGCTTGTCGGAGAAATTGTAAAAGAATAGGAGCCATTAAACAGGTGACTTACATCTTTATTATTTCTGGTTTGATCCAGAACACCCAGCTGTGCATTCCCGGGCAGGTTATTCTGACTCAGCATGTTAACTATTGCATCAACACTTTGTCTGTTTACCGAATAATTCAGATTAACTGTCTCCTTATCTTTATTATATTTTGAATCATAATGCAAGCCTGCCTTCCTTGTTAGCGGTAAGCCCTGTCCGCTATACGTTGCCCCGTTATCCTGGGTTCCGAATTTTTGATTATCCTGCGATGAAATTCCTGCTTTAGCGGTGTTAGAGGTGAGCCCATACACTGCCCACTTCTTTTTTGGTTTAAAATTATTGTACATGGCCTGTCCCTGGTAATAACCATTCTGGCCTCCGCCGCCGTCAACTTTACCGAAGTAACTGTTCCTTGCCTCATCCTTTAAGACCACATTCAGGGTCTTCACCTTATTCGGATCATCCAGGCCGGTAGCTTTGGACCGCTCACTCTTGTCGTCATACAATTCGATACTTTTTACCATATCGGCCCTGATGTTCCGGGTAACCAAAGTGGGGTCAGAACTAAAGAATTCTTCGCCATCCACCAGTACCTTTCCAACAGGTCTGCCTTGCGCTGTGATCTTGCCATCCTGGTCAACCAGCAAGCCCGGCATTTGTAATAACAGGTCTTCCACACGGGCATTGGGCTGTACTTTATAGCTACTGGCATTGAACACCGTAGTATCTCCCCTGATGGTAATTGCAGCCCCCCGTACAATAACTTCCTTTAGCAGCGTAGCTTTCAGCGTCATGTTTATCTGCCCGAAATCATTTGCCGGATTAGGGGCATCCAATGTAAACGGCTGAGCATAATCCGCATATTCATGAAATGTAACAAGCATCAGGTAGCTTCCCTGAGATAAATTATTGAGGCTAAAAGATCCGTCAGCAGCACTTCTTGTGAACTTATAAAGAATTGAATCCTTCGAGTTCAAAATAGTGATGGTGGCCCTCGCGAGTTTGCTCTTTGTGGCGGTATCTGCAACTACTCCGTTGATAGAGTATGTATTCTGTGCAAAAACAGCAAAAGAGCATAAACAAAACAGTAAAAGCAGCTGAATGGTTCTTTTCATGATAACTAAATAGATAGTCTAAGAATTGATTCAGCGAATCTACTTTGATATTTTTCGGCTGAGAAACTCAGATTGTAAATAAAAGTGTAACCTTTGTAAATAATATCTTGACACATGCCTGTTAGAAGAAATCTCCTGTCCGGGAAACGTAAATACCTGTACGGATTGTTACTACTCATGTTTATCTCTTTGATCTGCGTGGCTTTCAGTATGGCGGGCAGTGACGACTATGATATCGCCAGGAGGGAAGTTTTACTCCGCCGGATCGGACATGAAATACTATTACAGTCGGGCGACAGTGTATCACGGGTACTTCCGGTAAAAAAAATTGCCGAAAATGAATACCAGGTCAGTTTTGAGAATGCTTTTACTTTTCACCCCGACTTCCTGGTGAATACTACCCAGCGTTTGTTAGCCAAAGACCCGCTCACACGTGATTATGTTGTTAACGTACTGAACTGTGCCAATGCCAGTGTAGCTTATGGGTATGCTATATCAAAAAATAAGAAAGATGATATTGTAGCCTGTATAGGAAGAACGCAACCCATAGCATGTTACATGATCAACATTAAATTTAAACCAACGGGTATAACTACAGCAAAGAATGAATATTTTTTGGGTGCCCTGTTATTATTAGCATTTGTTGGATTTATTTTTTTGAGACCTGTTAAGCCACGGAAGGCCTTACCCGAGTTACCTGACTTACCTGACAGTCGGCATACTGGTATGTTCAGTTTGGGGTCAATGTCGTTCGACACGGAGGCCCGTAAGCTCATGATAAATGGAAAGACCATAGACCTGACCAGGACTGAAACCCGTGTCCTACGCATTTTCGCGTTGTCTCCTAACGAGGCAATAGAGCGAAGCCGGCTACAAAAAGAGATATGGGAAGATGAAGGTGTTATAGTAGGCCGCAGTCTCGATGTGTTCATATCAAAACTTAGAAAAAAACTGGAATTTGATCCGAATGTCAAGATTGCTGTTATACGCGGCAAAGGATATAAGCTTGAAATCAGCTCTTAAGAAAATCTTCCCGCCCCCAACTGATGTTATTAGCATTCAATTTGGCATTTGTAAAACGCTGTAGTGAGCTACTAATGTGGTATCATTAAAAGAATTATTCTTCATTCCCCGCAAAGTGTACTTAATTTAGGAGCGGCTTCTCCGCGAAGTCTCCTGAAAGGGACTTTGCGTTTACACAAAAGCTGGTAATTTGTATTTCACTGGAATTGACCAACTGTCTGCCCGAAACTGAAGCTAAATTTATAACTAAAAGCCGAAGTTTAAAACTACTGCCCGGCAGACCCGATAGCTATCGGGTTACGTCCGCCGAAACTAAAGCCTGGATATGCACTGCCGATGATTGCTTCAACCTCATGCCCCAATTGCACAAAACCTGATGTTGTACGCAGCCTGTCCTCATCGATTCTAATTACTTAATCTGGAAAATTATTGGTTCGTTACACAATGCTCTCTTACTTTAACTGGCGAGCAGGAGTCCATTTTTTAGTTTTTTTAAGTACACGAATAACTTCTCCGCACATTCCAAAGCCTGGATCGTTTTCACAAGCAATATCAGATAAATTACCATCCTTGCTTAAAATAAATTTGACTGAAACAATATACTTTCCTTTTTTTACCCCCTTGCCAACCCCAATTGATTGGTTGATATCTTTCTCAATGGATTTTACCCAGGCAGAATCTCCACCAGGAAAAGCCGACTTAATTTCCACTTTAGTGTAGAACTTTTTTGGTCTTTTTTCTTTTGTAAATTCTACCTCTAGTCGGCCGTAATAATTTTGGGCAACTGGTTGACCATAACTTTTGGCAACGCATATAAAACACAGGAGTACTAATTGAAAAATTTTCATTGTCAAATGTTTTAACAAGGGATCAATATTTGAATAGAAATGTTGAATTGCATGTTAGGTTGCCTACAACGTTTTGCGGCTTGGCGCAGGCGGGGATTTTTATCACAAAACTTGCTACGAAGCCGAACAGTTCAAATTTACAAAAAGCTGTCAAACGGAGAACGTCACCCCCGCTTTTGCCAAACCGATAGGCGTTCGTTGTTTTCGTCTCTATTTTTCCGCTTTAGTTTGGGTCAAATTCCACAATCCATTCAATACCGTATTTGTCTCTAAAACAACCAAAATATGAACCCCAGGGACTATCACCAATAGGTCCTTCTATTTGTCCTCCCACTGAAAGCCCATTAAATAATTTGTCTGCCTCTTCTTTACTTTCTGTACTTATTACAATTTTACTTCTGTTCTCATTTTCGTTTGTTTTTCCCAAAATTTCCGGAACATCATTTGCCATCAACATATTACTTTTACCGATAGGCAAAGCAATATGCATAATTTTATTTTCTTCTTTTTCCGCAACCGGGAATTCAGGACTTGCAAGGTCTTTGAAACGAATAATCTTTGCAAACTCTCCGCCAAATACTGATTTGTAAAAGGTAAATGCTTGTTCGGCATTTCCGTTGAAGTTAATGTGAGGATTGATAAGTGCCATAATTTTTATTTTTTAGGTTGTTAAATCCGTTACTTTCTTATTTGTTTTGACTGCCGTTTTGAAAACGATCCCGATAGCTATCGGGTTCATTTTTGCGATAAACTCGCCAACAGATTTTCCAGATTGTTCATTGATACTTTGAATCCTTCTGTGAAGCCCATTTCAATCATCTTCTCCATACGGGCAAGCGATTCATTATAAATAATAATACTGACTTTTGTCTTTCCGTTTTGTTCGCTGAAAGTGTAATTCCAATCAGAACCGGGCAATTCAGGGTTTTCATCTTTGTCTGCAAAAGCATTAAATAGTTTGAAGTTGGTTTTTGGGCTAATGGACGTGTATTTCTGAATTGCCCAACGCTCCTGTCCTTCCGGACTTACCATCGCATAAAATCTTCGTCCGCCAACTTTAAAATCCATAAATTTTGTTTTTGATGTCCAGGGTTTAGGTGCCACCCATTGGTCAAGGATTTCTGCTTTGGTAAATGCATCCCATACCAGCGAAAGGTCAGCATCAAATTCTCTTGTTATGAATACCGTTTTCGCTGCTTTGTCAACGGTAAAATCAAACAGCAAATTGTTTTTCATTTTTTCTGTTTTTGTAGTGTTAATAATACGTTGTCGAGTTGATTGAACTGAGTTTCCCACATTTTCCTTAATTTGGACAACCAATTGTCAATCTCTTGTATTTTTTTTGGGTTAAAGTGATAATAAATTTCTCTGCCCGACTGTTCCGGTTTAATCAATTCGCATTCTTGTAATACTTTAATATGTTTTGATACGGCTTGCCGGCTCATATCAAATTTTTCCGCCATTGCATTTGGTGTTAATACTTGCATAGCGAGTAAAGTTAAAATAGCCCTGCGTGTAGGGTCAGCTATGGCTTGAAATAGATCCTTTTTCATTTTTCAACAATTAAATTACGCAACTTTTAGGTTGCAAATATATATGCAACTTTCGAGTTGCACAAATTTATTTGCAATTATTTTTTTCTGAGGTAAAATGCCGGGAAGTTTTAGCTGTTGTCGGAGGGTTCGTTACAATGACGCCTAACGTGCCAGGGCTTTCTGCTGTGCTGATATTCTGTGATTCGTCAGCCCGAACCGCTGCTGACCCCATGTTGGCTGCTGTTATCTGTCTATGGGTATTTCATATTTAGTCTCAATTCTTTTGCTCTCGTCCAAGGGCTCCCAAAGCCCATAAGTGAAGGTCATCTTATCAACGTATTTGTCAGTCAAGTTTCTTAGAGTAAATACTATAAATCTAACGTTGTCGTCGGTTGAAAATTTAGGATTGTCTTTAATTAAGTCGTAAACGTAGTTACTTTTGACCATCACGTCTTTTCCAAATATTGCAACAGTATGTTTATTCGTGCCTTGACCTAGAATTTCTGTCTTTTCCTGGCTGTTGTCACCCAAGCTATATGTCAGCTTCCCACTAATAATTAATTTTTCGATTTGTCCACTCTTTGAGTAATGTTTGAAAACTAAAACGATTTCTTTTGGGTTAGTTGAGTCTGCATATTTTGCTTTTAGGGGAGTTAGAATATAGGATGGGTCATTGACTTGACTAGCGGCGTTATTATTAAGAAGCAATAAAAGTAAGAAGCCATAGGTTAGAGTTTTCAAGAAAGGCTTCATTTGTCGTATTTTTTTGAATTAGTTATTGAATTTGAATGAGCGTCGCCCCAATAGCAGCCAACGTCGAGCATTGCTGCAACCCGATAGCTATCGGGTTTGATGCTGTGTCCGCCCGGTGATGCGCAATTAAAGGAACGAAATTTTCTTATGACTGCAAAAGCCAATTAATATTCGGTCAAGCTGATGACTTAAGATTGGTAGCGAGATAATGCGGAGAATATAACTGTCCGCCCGACCCGATAGCTATCGGGTTGCGACAATGCTATGTTATGGGCAGTTTAATTCTTATTCGTATCCAAATTCTGACTTGTCCTTCTTGCCGGTATTATTTAGTTCATTTAAGTTCTGAAAGTATTAACTTTTTCTGTTTAAAAGTATTCTTCATTGCCTTTTCTCTAACTTTAGGATCATCGCTGTTAATAAGGTCAAAATATTCAACGGGAACAACCTGCCACGATAAACCATATTTGTCTTTGCACCATCCACAAGATCCCTCTTCCCCGCCGTTTGTGGTCAAAGCATCCCAATAATAATCGACTTCTGCCTGGTCTTTGCAATTAATAACAAATGAAACAGATTCATTAAACTTGAAGAATGGACCTGCAGCCAAAATACTAAATTCTATATCACCTATTTCCATAACCGCTGTTTCGAAGCTGTCCTGACCACCTTGCTCTTTTCCTTGAGGTGGATTCTTATATTGATGATATTCTTTCAGTTTACCATCTTTGAAAATAGAAAGGTAATAATCCACTACTGCTTTTGCATCTTTATCAACCCAAAGAGAGGGTGTTATTTTTTGCATAATCGAACCTGGTTGTTTTGTTAAATTTTGATTGGAAATTGAATCAATTTTACTGTCTTTGTGAGAATTCTGCTGAGCATCTCCACAACCCATTAGACCCGCTATCACTAATGCGGTCAAAAATTTAAGTTTGTACTTTTTCATTGCGTTATTTATTTAAAGTTGGTAATAAGTTTTCCAATTCGTTTAATGTCATTGTGAAGCCTTCTTTGAAGCCCATTTGTATGATCGTTTCAATGTCAGTAAGTGTTTTATTTTTTATGACAATACTTAATTTTGTGATTCCGTTTTGTTCACTAAAATTCAATTCCCATTCTGAAGTTGGTAATTCGGCATTAATGTTTTCGTCTTTGTCGGTAAAAGAAGCCAACAATTTTATATTGGTTTGGGGATCTATTAAAGTGTATTTTTCCACTCCCCAATATTCTTGTCCTTCAGGCCATACCATCGCATAAAATCTTCGTCCACCTACTTCAAAGTTCATTACTTTGGTTTTTGAAACCAACGGTTTTGGTGCCCACCATTGGTCAAGAATTTCCTGTTTGGTAAACGCATCCCAAACCAATGAAAGTTCTGCATCAAATTCCCTGGTTATTAAAATCGAGTTGGTTGATTCGTCAACCGTAAAGTCAAATAGTAAATTGTTCATCTTTTATTCTTTTTAATTGTTGATAGCAGATTGTCTAATTGATTAAAACGGGTTTCCCAAATCTTTCGGAATTGTTCTATCCACTTGTCAATTTCTTTCATTTTGTCAATTTCAAGTGAGTAATAAATTTTTCTACCCTTTTGTTCTTGTTTTACAAGTTCACATTCTGTCAAAATGCGTAAGTGTTTAGATACTGCTTGTCGTGTAGTATTGAAATTTTCTGCAATTGCATTAGGTGTCATTGCCTGTAATGCAATTAAGACGATTATGGCTCGTCTTGTTGGGTCAGCAATTGCTTGAAAAATGTCTCTTCGCATTTGTCTATTTGGTTTAAAGAAACTAATCAGTTGTAAATATATGTGCAACCTTTCGGTTTCGCAAATTTTTCTTCAAATTTTTCGGAAAATTTAAATTTTCAGTCGGAAGTGTCTGTTTGTAGGGTGTCGCTAAAATTGCCCATAACGCCGAGCATTGCTGCAATTTGGGACCCGATAGCTATCGGGTTTGTAGCTGTGTCCGCCCGGTGACGCTGTTGATTAAAGGAACCTTTGTTTGTAATCTAAGACTTTTTACTATCAAAATACTATTACTACTACCTGGGGGTGCAGGGGGTGTTAAAAGCATTTTTTCTGTTAATAACTTTATGGAAGAAGAAGGCAGGTGCACTTATAAAGGAACTCGTTTTAGAGA